>Ga0256404_1000987_pt1 | contig 72188 bp, 66 predicted proteins | sample RumenRJG_01DNA_FD_185990 | JGI IMG/M metagenome (GOLD analysis project Ga0256404, IMG submission 185990) | Bovine rumen microbial communities from Lethbridge, Alberta, Canada - RJG_01 | ecosystem: Host-associated > Mammals > Digestive system > Stomach > Rumen | place: Canada: Alberta | collected... | reverse complement strand
TGATGCCTGAATGGTTCCACCTGTTCCCATACCGAACACAGTAGTTAAGCATTCAGAGGCCGAAAGTACTTGTCTGGAGACGGACTGGGAGGATAGGAAGTTGCCGGTTAAGCAGGGGCTCCGCTGAAGCGGAGCCCCTTTTTGTATCCGTTCCACATCCGGAACCATAAAAAAGGGATTTGCCCTGAGCGCATGACTCAGGGCAAATCCCTTTTTCTCTTTACTCTTGATTTACTGGCGGTTGCGGCGGGCCAGTACGCGCAGGACCTTGGCGCCCGTATTGTGGATCTTGCGCAGCGGAGCGACGCGCGTCTTGACTTTGGGGCGGATGTCCTTGGCAGAGCCGAAGTCGCCGCGCTTCAAGAGCGTGGTCTTCGTCTTGTCCGGTTTGAAGAAATCGCGCATGTCCTTGGCGATGTGCTCTGGTTCGGCGTTTTCCTGGCAGAGGAAGATGTCGATGGCGACGTACTTGAGCTTGGTGTAGACGTGCAGGACCATGTGTCCCTCGCGGAAGAGCATCATGATGGCGTAGTGCTCATCCGTCAGGTGCTCGGAGCACTCGGAGATCTTCGTCAGCGTGAAATGTTCGGGCAGTTCTGCTATATAGTCTTTGATCTGGTCGATATCTTTGAGTTTGCTGTTCTTGCAGTTGAAGAGATCGACGGTGAGATGACGTGCTAAGATTTTCATGAATTCGTTACTCCTTCATGCATTTTTTATGATTCCATGTTCCATTATAGTAGATGGGATTCGGTTCCGTCAAACTTTATGGCCGGGATTCGTTCTGATTTTTTTCGGTTTCTTTCCATAGAGCTGGAGACCGATGAAGAAGATGGCGGCAATCAGGAAGGCGGTGATGCTCGTGGCCTGGGCGCTCGTGACGAGGCCGAGCACTTTTTCGGTGTAATCGCCGCGCAGGAATTCGAGCCCGAAGCGCGCGAGGCTGTAGAGCATGACGTAGAGGGCGAAGCACTGGCCCTTGGCGTGGTTTGTCGTGCGGAAGAGCAAGAGCAGTGCGAAGATAACGACGTCGAGCTGTCCTTCCCAGACTTCAGCCGGCCAGAGCGGCTGGTCGCCGTACGTGTGGTAGGCGAGCGTGGTCGTCGGATAGATGATGCCGAATGAGCTGCCCGTCGGTGCGCCAAAGGCGTCGCCGTTCAGTAGGTTGGCACAGCGGCCGAGCGCCTGGCCGAGGATGATGGCCGGTGCGAGCACGTCCATGAGGTGGACGGTGTCAAGATGATGGCGGTGACAGTACCAGACGCCCGTCAGCACGCCGAGGAAGACGCCGCCCTGGATGGCCATGCCACCCTGCCAGACGTTCAGCAGCTCGGTCAGATGATGGCCGTAGTAATCCCAGTCAAAGAAGAAGACGTCCCAGAGGCGCGCGCCGAGCAGTCCAGCGACGCCGCAGTAGATGCCGAGGTCGACGATGTACTTCTCGTAGCCGCGGCCGTCCGCCTTTGTCAGGAAGTAGCCGACGCCTGTCGCGAGGATGATGGAGAGAGACAGCACGAGGCCGTAGGCCCGTATCGGGAAGTCTCCGATATAGAAAAGATACTGATGCATGAGATCCCTTCCTTTTCAGTGTTCTTGTTTGCTCAAACAACCTTCATTATAGCGTAAAGCGGATGGCTTGAGAAGAGAGCCTAGGAACGCTCAAAATGTATTTGAAATCTGTCCATCCCTGTGGTACAATAAAGCCTGTCAACATGTAAATGCATCGATGGAGAGAGTAGACTGCAGAGAGAGCGGAAGCGAACCGGGAAAGGTGAGAGCCGGGCGTGCGTACCTGCAGGGGAAAATCACTCCGGAGCAGCGGGCTGAACGAATCGAGTAAGCCTTGCCGGCATCCCCCGTTACGGGACAGCGCATGGTGGTGCGTGGAAATAGGTGGTTATCCTGTAGGTATCATGAGCCTGCATCCTATTTGGGTGCAGGCTTTTCATATGTGAGGAGGCATTCTGTTTGTATAAGAAAGTAGATACGAACTTGAATTTCGTGGAACGCGAGAAGGAGATCCGCGAGTTCTGGAAAGCACATGACATCGCTCAGAAGGCAATCGACCAGCGCGAGGGCTGCGATACCTTCACGTTCTACGATGGCCCGCCGACGGCCAACGGCAAGCCGCATATCGGCCATGTCCTGACGCGCGTCATCAAGGACATGCTGCCGCGCTTCGCCTCGATGAAGGGCAAGAAGGTCCTCAGGAAGGCTGGCTGGGATACGCACGGCCTGCCGGTCGAGCTCGAAGTCGAGAAGCAGATCGGCATCAACGGCAAGGAACAGATCGAGGCATATGGCATCGAGCCGTTTATCAAGAAGTGCCGCGAGTCCGTCTGGAAGTACAAGGGCATGTGGGAGGAGTTCTCCGATGTCGTCGGCTTCTGGGCTGACATGGAGCACCCGTACATCACCTATGAGAACGACTTCATCGAGTCGGAGTGGTGGGCACTCAAGGAAATCTGGAAGAAGGGCCTGCTCTACGAGGGCTACAAGGTTGTCCCGTATTGCCCGCGCTGCGGCACACCGCTCTCCTCGCACGAGGTGGCACAGGGCTACAAGGATGTCACGGAGCGCTCGGCTATGGTCGAGTTCAAGGCCAAGGACGGCGACTACTCGTTCCTCGCCTGGACGACGACGCCGTGGACGCTGCCGTCGAACATGGCGCTCTGCGTGAACCCCGCGGTCGACTACGTCAAGGTACAGGTCGGCGATAAGAAGTACGTCCTCGCTGAGGCACTCGTCGACAAGGTCTTCGAGGGTGTCGAAGGCGAGCGCCAGATCCTCGAGCGCTATAAGGGCAAGGATCTCGAGTACCGCGAGTATGAGCCGCTCTATCCGTACGCTGTCGAGAAGGTCAAGAACCAGCGCGGCAAGAAGGCATTCATCGTGACCTGCGATGACTACGTCACGACGGAAGACGGCACGGGCATTGTCCACATGGCTCCGGCATATGGCGAAGACGATAACCGCGTCTGCCAGAAGTACGGCGTCGCTTTTGTCAATCTCGTCAACAGCAAGGGCGAGCTCACGGCTGAGACGGATTGGCCGGGCCTCTTCGTCAAGAAGGCTGACCCGCTGATCCTCGCAGACCTCGAGAAGAAGGGGCTGCTCTTCAAGGCTCCGGAATTCACGCACAGCTATCCGCATTGCTGGCGCTGCGATACGCCGCTGCTCTACTATTCGTTCCCGACCTGGTTCATCAAGATGACGGCCGTCAAGGACGAGCTCGTCGCCAACAACAAGACGGTCAACTGGATCCCGAAGTCCATCGGCGAGGGCCGCTTCGGCAACTGGCTCGAGCATGTACAGGACTGGGGCCTCTCGCGCAACCGCTACTGGGGCACGCCGCTGCCGGTATGGCAGTGCGAATGCGGCCATCAGCATGTCATCGGCTCGATCGAGGAACTCAAGTCCATGAGCTCGAACTGTCCGGATGATATCGAGCTGCACCGTCCGTACATCGACAAGGTCACGATTAAGTGCCCGGAGTGCGGCAAGGAGATGCACCGCGTCAAGGAAGTCATCGACTGCTGGTTTGACTCGGGGTCCATGCCATTCGCGCAGTGGCATTATCCGTTCGACAACAAGGAGATCTTCGAGAAGCGCTTCCCGGCGGACTTCATCTCGGAGGCTGTCGATCAGACGCGCGGCTGGTTCTACTCGCTCATCGCCATCTCGACGCTGCTCTTCCACAAGGCACCGTATCGCAATGTCATCGTCCTCGGCCACGTCCAGGACAAGGAAGGCCGCAAGATGTCGAAGTCGAAGGGCAATGCCGTCGACCCGATGGAGGCACTGCAGAAGCACGGCGCTGACGCCATCCGCTGGTATTTCTACGAGAACAGCGCACCGTGGCTGCCGAACCGCTTCCACGACGATGCCGTCCAGGAAGGCCAGCGCAAGTTCATGGGCACGCTCTGGAATACGTACGCGTTCTTCGTGCTCTACGCCAACATCGACAACTTCGATGCGACGAAGTACACGCTCGACTACGATAAGCTGCCAGTCATGGACAAGTGGTGCCTCTCGCGCCTCAACACGATGGTCAAGGACGTCGACTACGACCTCTCGAACTACCGCGTGACGGAAGCCGCCAAGGCACTCGAGGAGTTCGTCGACGAGCTCTCGAATTGGTACGTCCGCCGCAGCCGCAGCCGCTTCTGGGCAAAGGGCATGGAACAGGACAAGATCAATGCCTACATGACGCTCTACACGGCACTCGTCACGACGGCCAAGGCCGCTGCACCGATGATTCCGTTCATGACGGAGTCCATCTACCGCAACCTCGTCTGCAGCATCGATGAGAAGGCACCGGAATCCGTCCATCTCTGCGACTTCCCGAAGGCCAATGAGGCACATATCGACAAGGAGCTCGAGAAGAACATGGGCGAGGTCCTCGAGATCGTCGTGCTCGGCCGCGCTGCGCGCAATGAGGCCAACATCAAGAACCGTCAGCCAATCGGCAAGATGTTTGTCAAGGCACCTGTCGTGCTGCCGGACTTCTACAAGGAAATCGTCGAAGAGGAGCTCAACGTCAAGGAAGTTGTCTTCACGGACGATATGGAGGCATACCTCACGTACAGCTTCAAGCCGCAGTTCCGTGTCCTCGGACCAAAGGTTGGCAAGAAGATGGGCGCCATCCAGAAGGCTCTGAAGGCGGTCAACGGCCACAAAGCCAAGGAAGAGCTCGACACGACGGGCAAGCTCGTCGTCGCATTGCCGGATGGCGATGTCACGCTGCTGCCGGAAGACGTCGAGGTCACGATGGCCCAGACGGAGGGCTTCAACTGCCAGCGCTACAACGGCGTGACGATTGCGCTGGAGACGACGCTCAGCGAAGAGCTGCTCGAAGAGGGCTTTGTCCGCGAGATCATCAGCAAGGTCCAGACGATGCGCAAGGAAAATGGCTATGAGGTCACGGATCACATCAAGGTCGGCCTCAAGGGCAACGAGAAGCTCGAGAACCTCGTCAAGAAGAACGAGAGCTTCCTCAAGGACATCACGCTCGCTGACGAAGTCACGTACGGCACGACGTCCGGCCACGAGAAAGAGTGGAACATCAACGGTGAGACGGTGACCCTCTCGGTTGACTGATTTCCCCGCTGACCATAAAAAGATCTCCTCTTGATGAGGAGATTTTTTTATTGCGGGAAAGAAGGAAAAACAGAAGTAAAACACGAATATAGACAATAGTCCTTTGCAACGAGAATACCAGGCAGGTGATACTGAAGCGAATGAACGAGAACAATCGAAATCAGGACAATGGACATCATGGACAGGATGGACATACGGAACATATCCATGTGCTGGCCGATGGCACGGTGCTCCACCATACACATGGCGCGCACGGCCATCAGCACAGCCACACGCAGACGAAGGCGGTGCTCAACCGCATGGCGCGGCTCATCGGCCACCTCGAATCCATCAAGCACATGATCGAGGACGGGCGCGACTGCAGCGAGGTGCTCGTGCAGCTCTCGGCGGTCGACAGCGCCATCAAGGGCGTCAGCCGCATCATCCTCAAGGACCATCTCGAGCACTGCATCGTCGATGCCGTGCGCGACAACGACCAAGAGGCATTGGACCAGCTCAACCGGGCTATTGACCGCTTCATCAAGTGAGGTGCGCGCGGTTTTGTGAGTCAGTCACGGTATTTCCCGTGTGAATCCTATATCCTAGTCCTGTATCCTATAGGCAATATGTCCGTATATCATTTCTATAACATGAGCGGAGCGCGTGCTCTGCATCGATAGATCAGGAGGTTTTTCCATGGCACAGAATAAACTCATAATCAGCCAGGTCATGATGCCGAACCAGACGAACCCGAGCGGCAACATCTACGGCGGCGATATCATGAAGATGATGGACTCGGCGGCTTATGCCGTGACGCGCAAGTACGCGCGCTGCAATGTCGTTACGGCTCGCGTGGACGAGCTCGAGTTCCACCTGCCGATCCTCGTCGGCGACCTCGTCACCTGCACGGCAGAGATTGTCTTCGTCGGCCACAGCTCGATGGAAGTCACGGTAAACGTCGATGTAGAGGATCTCGATCAGGAGGGCAAGCCGCAGCGCGCGCTGACAGCCTACTTCACGATGGTCGCTCTCGACCGCAATTCGCGCCCGAAGGCTGTGCCGCCGCTCATCATCGACACGGAAGAGGCGAGAAAGGCCTTTGAGGAAGGCCGCCGCCGCTATGAGGCGCACAAGGAGCAGAAGCGCCAGCAGCGCGAGGTCGAGAAGAAGCTCAGCCAGGCCAAGAAGACGCTGCGCGAGCCAGAAGAGAAAAAATGAGCGCAGACCTGTAAAAAAGTTTACAGATTTACAAAAAATGCTTGCAAAACAGTTTCTCCTGTGCTATTCTAGTACCCAACACAGGGAAATGCGTTGAAGAGGAATAGTAAGGACCCCGGAACGATCAGAGAGCTGCCGTCTGGTGCGAGGCAGTCGGGAAAGGATCTGGAACTCACCTTGAAGCAGCTCGCTGAAAGTGCATCGGCGTACACGATTGTATGCAGTGAGTGCATGATTAGGCAGGGACGGAGCCTGACCGTTACAGCAGGAGGATTTGCTAGAATCCGTAGAGGTACTCCGCAAGGAGTATGAATTTGAGTGGTAACACGCAGGTACAGCCCTTCGTCTCATGAGACGGGGGGCTTTTCTATTTGGGGAGGTTTTGTCAAATGATGAATTATCAGAAGTACAGCAAAGGTTATTTCATGCCGCCGGAGATTGACCTGGAGTGGGCGAAGAAGGATGCCCCAGACCATGCGCCAATCTGGTGCAGCGTTGACCTTCGCGATGGCAACCAGTCGCTCGTCATCCCGATGAGCCTTGACGAGAAGATGGAATTCTACAAGATGCTCCTCAAAGTCGGCTTCAAGGAAATCGAGATCGGCTTCCCGGCTGCATCGGAAACGGAGTTCGAGTTCCTGCGCCGCCTCGTAGAGGAAGACCTGATCCCAGACGATGTGACGGTACAGGTCCTCACGCAGGCACGCGAGCACATCATCCGCAAGACGTTCGATGCCCTCAAGGGTGTCAAGAACGCCATCGTCCACGTCTACAACTCGACTTCTGTTGCACAGCGCCAGCAGGTCTTCCGCAAGAACAAGGAACAGATCAAGCAGATGGCTGTCGATGGTGCAAAGCTCCTGCAGGAACTCACGGAAGAGGCCGGTGCGAACTACCGCTTCGAGTATTCGCCGGAGTCCTTCACGGGCACGGAGCCGGAGTACGCACTTGAGGTCTGCAATGCCGTCCTCGATGTCTGGAAACCGACGGCTGACCGCAAGGCCATCATCAACCTGCCGGCGACCATCGAGATGAGCATGCCGCACGTCTTCGCGACGCAGGTCGCCTACATGAACAAGCACCTCAAGTACCGCGACAATGTCGTGCTCTCGCTCCATCCGCACAATGACCGCGGCTGCGGCGTAGCTGATGCCGAGATGGGCATGCTGGCCGGTGCGGACCGCATCGAGGGCACGCTGTTCGGCAACGGCGAGCGCACGGGCAACGTCGACATCATCACGGTTGCCATGAACATGTTCGCACTCGGCGTCGATCCGCAGCTCGACTTCTCGAATATGCCGGAACTCGTCGAGATGTACGAGCGCGTCACGCGCATGCACGTCTCGCCGCGCCAGCCGTACGCCGGCGACCTCGTCTTCGCCGCCTTCTCCGGCTCCCATCAGGATGCCATCGCGAAGGGCATGCACTGGAAGGAAGAGAAGAATCCGGAAAAGTGGACACTGCCGTACCTCTACATCGACCCGAAGGATGTCGGCCGCGAGTACGACGGCGACGTCATCCGCATCAACAGCCAGTCCGGCAAGGGCGGCGTCGGCTTCATCATGGAGCAGAAATACGGCATCGACATGCCGAAGAAGATGCGCGAGGACTTCGGTTACTGCGTCAAAGGCGTTTCCGACCACAAGCACAAGGAACTCATGCCGGATGAGATCTACCAGATCTTCCAGGATGAGTACGTCAACGTCGATACGCCGTACAAGCTCCATGACTTCCTGCTCCAGAAGGAGCCGGACGGCACGCGCAAGGGCACGGTCGATATCTTTGTCAACGGCGAGCCGAAGACCTTCCTCGCACGCGGCAACGGCCGCCTCGACGCCGTCTCCAATGCGCTGCAGGCAAACCTCGACATTGCCTACAAGGATCTGACGTACAGCGAGCATGCGCTGGAGATCGGCCAGAATAGCCGCGCGATGGCCTACATCGGCATCACGAACGACGACGGCCACATCACCTGGGGCGCCGGCATGGACACGGATATCATCACGGCATCCATCCAGGCCTTGATCAGCGCCATCAACCGCATGAAGGCAGGCAAGTAATAACCGTAAGTACATACGTATATCAAAAGAAAATCCGGGCCAAGCGATTGGTCCGGATTTTTGTGTGTTCGAGTGATTGAGAGGTCCAGCTGGTCATCGGGCGTCTCTCGTCAGGAGCACGCGCGCTTCGTACGGCTGCAGGCAGTCCGCCTTGTGCTGCTCGTAGTTGGAGATCAGCGTCTCGCCCTCGAGCCCTTCAAACAGCGTGCAGGGGACTTCCTTATCGGTCCAGTTGCAGGCGACGCGGAGCGTCTCATTGTCCAGGTGACGTGCAAAGGCATAGACGCACGGGTCTTCCTCCAAGAGGGGCTCGAAGGTGCCGTAGACGATGATCGGGTAGGCGTGGCGCAGGCGGATGAGCTTCTGGTAGTAGTAGAAGGTGGAATCGGGATCCTTGAGCGCGGCCTCGGCGTTGATCGTCTTGTAGTTCGGATTGACGGCGAGCCACGGCGTGCCGTCGGTAAAGCCGGCATTGTCGCTGGCATCCCACTGCATTGGTGTGCGCGCATTGTCGCGGGCGACTGTGTTGAAGCACGCGAGCATCGTCTCGGGCGTGACCTTCTTCTGCTCGTCGACGTACTGGTGCCAGGCGTTGATCTCCTCGAGGTCCTGGCAGTCAGCGAGCGAGTGGAACGTCGTGTTCGTCATGCCGAGCTCTTCGCCCTGGTAGATGTAGGGCGTGCCCTTCTGCATGTGCAGGCAAGTCGCGAGCATCTTGGCGGAGAGCACGCGCCACTCGGGGCTGTCGTTGCCGAACATCGAAACGCAGCGCGGCTGGTCGTGATTGTCGAGGTAGAGCGAGTTCCAGGCCTTGCCCTCAAGCTCCAGCTGCCACTTGTTGAGGATGGCGCGGACATCCGGCATCTGCGGTTTGCCCGTCGTCCACTTGTCGATGATGCTGCCCTTGCCGTTTTCCGGGCCGACGTGCTCAAACTGGAAGACCATGCCGAGTTCCTTGCCGTCGCTGCGGGCGTACTTCTTGGCCTCGTCGATCGTGACGCCCGCTGCCTCGCCGACGGTCAGCAGGTCGTAATGCGAGAGCACGCGATCGTTCATTTCCTGCAGGTACTCGTGGACGCGCGGCCCGTTGCAGACGTGCGGCGAGAGGTCGCCGTAGCCGTCTGCCTTGAGGGGACCGTCCGGGAAGGACTGGTCCTTGGAAATCATTGAGATGACATCCATGCGGAAACCGTCGATGCCCTTCTCGCACCACCAGGTCATCATGTCGAAGACGGCATCGCGCACCTTCGTGTTCTCCCAGTTGAGGTCCGGCTGCTTCTTGGAGAAGCAGTGCAGGTAGTACTGGTCCGTCGCCGCATCGTACTGCCAGGCCGGGCCGCTGAAGTACGACTCCCAGTTGTTCGGTTCCTTGCCGTCTCGTCCGTCCTTCCAGATGTAGAAGTCGCGGTACGGGTTCGTGCGGGACTTGCGACTCTCGATGAACCAGGCGTGCTCGTCAGACGTGTGGTTGACGACGAGGTCCATGACGAGCTTGATGCCCGCCTCATGTGCCGTCTTCAGCAGCGTGTCGAAGTCGGCCATCGTGCCGAAGTCCTTCATGATGGCGCGGTAGTCGGAGATGTCGTAGCCGTTGTCGTCGTTGGGCGACTGGTAGATCGGGGAGAGCCAGATGACATCGACGCCGAGCTTCTTGAGATACGGGATGCGGCGCGTGATGCCAGGCAGGTCGCCGATGCCGTCGCCGTTCGAATCCTGGAAACTGCGCGGATAAATCTGATAGATGACGGCCTCTTTCCACCAGGCCTTCTGTTCTTCTGCCATATGTGAATGCCTCCTGTTGAGTTCTTTTTCCTAGACGTATTCGCCCTTCCCGTGTGGATTTCCTATGCGGGACTGATACAGAATGCGGACCTCGTTCCATATGCGGCCTGCGAGGCGGCTGGGAGACGGGGGAAAAATTTTGGCAGATGCCACCTTTTTTCCCGATAATGATGATATAATAGAAGCACATTTTGGCAGAGCAGAAAGGTGGTTCTTGACGCTTTTATGAAGAAGATCCTCATATCCTGCCTCTTGACGGCAGTCATCGTGACGGCGGCGCTTGTCATCGAGGCGGGATATTTTATTGGCAATTACTGCGTGCACTTCGGCCTGGAGCGCGGGACGGCGGAGAATCCGCAGGAGCCCCCGCGGGCCTATGCGTTGCTGATGCCGCCGGAGGCGCGCCATTTTGACAAGCCGAACTACGCTTCGGAGAACTGGAACATCGAGTCGGAGGACGGCATCTACCTCGCGGCGACGCATTTCAAGCCGGAGCGCGCGACGGACAAGTGGGTCATCGTCGCGCACGGCTACGGCTGCACGCAGCAGAATTCCTATTACATCGCGGAGCATTACCTATCGATGGGCTACCACGTGCTGACGCCGGACCTGCGGGCCTCGGGGCTCAGCGGCGGGCGCTATCTGACGCTCGGCTACCGCGAGAGCGAGGACATCGTGCTCTGGGCGAAGCGAGTCGCTGAGCTCTATCCGCAGGCCAAGATCGTGCTGCACGGCGTCTCGATGGGGGCGGCGACGGTCATGATGGCCGCGGGCCGCGAGGATCTGCCGCCGGAAGTCGTCGCGGCGGTGGAGGACTGCGGCTACACGAATGCGGATGAGCTCATCGCCATGCAGATGGAGAACTCGTTCGGCCTGCCCGCCTTCCCGGCCATGAATCTCCTGAACTGGCGCTGCGAGAAGGTGGCGGGTTTCAACCTGCACGATGCGGCGCCGATTGATGCTGTGCGCCATGCCCGCGTGCCAATCCTCTTCATCCACGGCACGAAGGACACGCTCGTGCCACCGAACATGGCGGAGCAGCTCTACGCGGCGGCCAATGCGCCGAAAAAGGAACTGCTGATGATACCGGGGGCCGTGCACGCGGCGGCGAGTCAGGCAGATCAGCAGACGTACTTCCGGACCATCCGGAAATTCGTGCAGCCCTATATGGAGGAACAGAAATGAAAGCAGTTGTGACAAGGGTGCAGCAGGCATCCGTTGAGATTGAGGGCAAGGTGTGCGGTGCCATAGGACAGGGCTTTCTCGTCCTGCTCGGCGTTGGCCCTGATGATGATGAGGCGTCCTGTGACCGCTTGGCCGAGAAGGTCGCCCATGTGCGCGTCTTCTCGGATGAGGCAGGCAAGATGAACTTGAGCATCGACCAGGTGGGCGGGGCCTTCCTCGTCATCTCGCAGTTCACGCTTTACGCTGACCTCAAGAAGCGGCGCCCCGGGTTCTCGCATGCAGCTAAGCCGGAGATCGCGGCACCGCTCTACGAGCGCTTCATGGAGGATCTGCGCCAAAAAGGCTTTGCGGTAGAGCACGGTGAATTCGGTGCGGATATGAAGGTGGCTTCTGTCAATGATGGCCCGGTCACGCTGCTCTTTGATACCGATTGCTTGTAAGGATAGAGTCAGACAGGGGGAAAGGCATGAATATGAATTTACTGCACAATTATGCACGTCTCGTCGTGCGTGTCGGCGTCAATCTGCAGCGCGAACAGATCCTCGTCATCAATGCGCCAATCGAGTGCGCAGAGTTTGCTCGCGCCATTGCCAAGGAGGCCTTTGCAGCGGGCGCCCACGATGTCGTCGTGAGCTGGAACGATGAGCAGCTCGCTCACATCCGCTATGCGGGCGGCAAGAAAGCGCTCTTCACAGAGTTCCCCGAGTGGCGTCGCGCCTTCTATGAGGACTATGCGGCGCAGGGAGCGGCCTTCGTCTCAATCGCCGCGCGCGACCCGGAGATCTTCGGCGACATCGACCCGGAGAAGCTCAAGCTGGCCAATCAGGCAGCGGGCGCGGCGCTCATGGAGTACCGGGAGCGCCTGATGAACAACCGCAATACATGGTGCGTCGTCTCGGTGCCGACAAAGGGCTGGGCAAAGAAGGTCTTCCCAGAGCTTGCAGAGGATGAGGCCGTCGCACGCCTTTGGTGTGAGATCTACAAGACGGTCCGCGTCGGCGAGGGCATCGACACGGTCAAGGCGTGGCAGGAGCACATCGCCTTCCTGCACAAGGCGGCCGATTTCCTCAACGCGAATGACTTCCAGAAGCTCCACTACACGAATCGTCTCGGCACGGACCTGACTATCGAACTGCCGGAGGGTCATATCTGGGCGGGGGGCGCCGAGAAGTCGGAGCTTGGCACGGTGTTTGCCGCAAACATGCCGACGGAAGAGGTCTACACGTTGCCGAAGCGCGACGGTGTCAACGGCATTGTCTACGCGACGAAGCCGTTGAACTTCAACGGCAATCTCATCGAGGACTTCTGGCTGCGCTTCGAGAATGGCCGCGTCACAGACTTCGCCGCGAAGAAAGGCGAGGCGATCCTCAGGGGGCTGATCGAGACGGACGAGGGCTCGCACTTCCTCGGCGAAGTGGCGCTCGTGCCGTATGACTCGCCTATCTCGAAGAGCGGCGTGCTCTTCTACAACACCTTGTTCGACGAGAACGCTGCCTGTCATCTGGCGCTCGGCAAGGCATATCCGACCTGTCTCAAGGACGGCGAGAAGATGGACAGCGTGACGCTCCTGCAGCACGGCGTCAACGACTCGCTGATGCACGAGGACTTCATGGTCGGCAGCCGCGACCTCGAGATCGTCGGCACGCGCCGTGACGGCACGGAGGTGCAGGTATTCCATGAGGGCAATTTCGCTTTTTGACGCATAGGAGACAGAAAGGAGATGGGATGATGCAGAGGACTCTAGGCATCTTCACGGCGCTCGTGCTGGTCTTGGCGGCACTCTGCCTGCCAGCGGGGCGCTCAGAGGCAGAGGGGCTCCAGGATGCGGATTTTTCCTGCCGCGGCGCAATGCTCGGCGCGAGCGAAGCGGAGCTTTTCAAAGCGTGGGGGGAGCCGCTCTTTGACCGGACGGAGATACGCCAGGGCGTGACGGTCAAGGTCTACGTCTACAAGGACCACTACGAGGCCGCCGTCGACAAGAGTGGCCACGTCGTCGACTTCCTCATCAAGAACGACCGCTACGAGGCGAGGAACGGCATCCGGCTCGGCGCGACTTCGTACTGGATTCAGAAGACGTACGGCAAGACAGAGCGTCAGCGTCTCGACGGGGCGGCGTACTACATCTACACGCGCGAGGGCCATCCGCACGACCATCTCCTACTGGGCATCGATGCGCAGGATGGGTATCTGACGTCGATGCGCATCACGTCTCTGCCGCTGACGGATGAGGAAGCGGAAAAGCGGGCGCTGGAAGACGATGCGGAAGAAGGGGAACTCGAACCGCGCTTTGCCGAGAAGGAAATCGACACCTCCGCACTCGGGAAGGCAGAGCCACCCGTCCTCAAGGAGGTACGGCCATGATTCACCTCAAGATGATGCGCCACCGCCTGCTGCGCTATCTCGGCATCACCGTGGGCTGCCTGATCGCAAGCTGCTCCATCAACCTCTTCCTCGTGCCTTCCCATCTCCTGACGGGCGGCGCGACGGGCATCGCGATCATCGTCTACTACCTGGCGCAGCTGCCCATCGGCCTGCAGACCTTCCTCTACAACATCCCGCTTCTCATGGCAGCCTGGAAGACGCTCGGGCACGGCTACACGGTCGATGTCATCATCGGCACGGGCATCTTCTCGCTGTGCCTCGATCTCACGCGCTTCCTCAATGCCTACGCGCCTGTCAATGACATCATGCTCGCAGCCATCTTCGGCGGTGTCTTCAACGGCATCGGCTACGGCATTGTCTTCCGCATGAACGGCAGCACGGGCGGCTTCGATATCGTCGGCGCCATCGCCAAGAAGTACTACTCGCTCAACATGGGCGGCGTCATCTTCGCCTTCAACTGCATGATCATGTGTGTGGCGGCCTTCTTGTTCGGCGTGGCCCCCGCGATGTTCACGCTGATCTGCATGTACATGAATGCGATGGTCACCGACAAGGTCATTGCGGGTTTCAACAGCCGCAAGGCCGTGCTGATCGTCTCGGACCGCGCGCAGCAGATCGCGGACGGCATCATGGAAGTCGGCCGCGGCGTGACCTTCCTGCACGGGCAGGGCGCCTTCACGCGCAAGGAGCGCAATGTCGTCTTCGTCGTCGTCAAGCTCACGCAGGTCAGCAAGATCAAGCTCATCGCGCATGCGGTCGACCCACACGCCTTCATGATCATCATGTCGGCCAACGAGGTCATGGGCCGCGGCTTCAGTGAACCCGGCATCGCCTTCCGGCGCTTCATCAACAAGGACAAGGTACAGCTAGAGCATCCGGAGCATCTGAAATGGCACGATGAGCGCTGAGCCTCTACCAAAAGAAAGGAAGAATCCACATGATTGAGATCACCTACCTGCTGAACAGCGGCTTCCTCGTGCGCGTCGGCCGCACACTGCTCGTATTCGACGACTTCAAGGACCCGGCGGGAGCCGTCGATGTGGCCGTCGAAGCGGCGGATTTTGACCACCTCTACTTCTTCGCGTCGCACGGCCACTTCGACCACTTCGATGCGCACATCTGCACTTACGAGGCAAAGACAGAACGCTACATCCTCAGCGATGACATCCGCTGCACAAAGGCCCTCAGCAGCTTTGACCAGGCGAAGCTCGTCTTCCTCAAGACGTACGCATCCTGGCAGGACGAGCACATCGCCGTGGAGTCCTTCGACTCGACGGACATCGGCACATCGTTCCGCGTCGTGCTCAAGGACGAGGGCGTAACAATCTTCCATGCCGGTGACTTCAACTGGTGGGACTGGACGGGCGAGCCCCAGGAGCAGCGGAAGCTCGCCGAGAACGCCTTCCGCAAGCAGATGAAGAAGCTCAAGGGGCTAGAGGCGGATCTGGCCTTCTTCCCCGTCGACGGCCGCCTGGGCCCGAGCATCGACAAGGGCGCAAAGGTGTTCTGCGCCGAGACGGAGGTGCGCGCGCTCGTCACGATGCACTCCGTCGGCTATCCAGCCTGGCAGCCGCCAGAGGGGTTTTTCGGAGCAGGCCGTTCCATTCCCGTCTGGTCGCCGCGCACGCCGGGCGAGAAGGCCTGCCTCAAAGATGGCCAATTCCTCGCAGACTGACGGTCGACTATTGAAAACATAGGAGGATATAAGGTAAAATGAAGAAGGTGTTCTTGCTGCTGCTCGCCATGCTCGTGATGACGGGCAGTTGCCTTGCCGCATCCGGCAGTGAGAAAACAACAAGCATTCAAGACGGCCAGACCGTCAAAGATGTTCATGGAGGAGATAAGAAAATGGTAAATCGCATTGCAGTATTTGAGACGAACCTCGGCAACTTCAGCGTGGAGCTCTTTGAGGACCAGACGCCAATCACGACGGAGAACTTCATCGACCTCGCCGAGAAGGGCTTCTACGATGGCGTCATCTTCCACCGCGTCATCGACGGCTTCATGATCCAGGGCGGCGATCCGGAGGGCACGGGCATGGGCGGCCCGGGCTACACGATTGAGGATGAGTTCCTCGACGATCTGCGCTTCGACGGTGAGGGCATCCTCGCGATGGCCAACACGGGCATGCCGCACACGGGCGGTAGCCAGTTCTTCATCACACTCGATAAGACGCCGTGGCTCAACGGCCATCACACGATCTTCGGCAAGGTCAAGGAAGGTATGGATGTCGTGCGCCGCATCGGCCATTCGGAGACAGACATGGCCGACCGCCCGCTCGAGGACGTTGTCATCAAGACCATCGAGATCAAGTATCCGGAGTGATGGCAGAGGCCTACACCTACATCCTCGAATGTGCGGACGGCAGCTTCTACACGGGCTGGACGAATGACCTGGCGGGGCGCGTCAAGGCGCATAATGCAGGGCGCGGCGCGAAGTACACGCGCTCGCACCGCCCGGTCCATCTCGTCTACTTCGAGTCCTTCGCGACGAAGGGAGAGGCACTTTCGCGCGAGGCCGCCATCAAGAAGATGACGCGCGCGGCGAAGCTTGCCTTGATTGACACAGCTGAGAAAAGAAATTATAATGAATAAGTTAAACTGAAACATAAAGGGGCGTTTTATCATGGCAGATAAACAGGTCATGCTGACCGAAGAAGGCTATAATAAACTCGTAGAAAAGCTCAACTACCTCAAGAGCGTCAAGCGCATCGAGATTGCAGAGCGCCTGAAGGCCGCCATCGCACTGGGCGACCTCTCCGAGAACTCGGAGTACGACGATGCCAAGAACGAGCAGGCATTCCTCGAGGGCGAGATCCAGGACCTCACGGCCAAGATCCGCAACTCGCACATCATCAAGGCTGGTGCCGGCGATATCGTCCAGATGGGCAGCAAGGTCACGGTCAAGGACATCGAGTTCGGCGATGAGGACACCTTCATGCTCGTCGGCTCGACGGAGGCTGACCCGGACGAGGGCAAGATCTCGAATGAGTCCCCGCTCGGTCAGGCACTTCTCGGACAGAAGAGCGGCAGCGTCATCGACGTGCACGCTCCGGCCGGCATCATCAAGTACGAGATCCTCGCAATCAAGGGCTGAGAGCGCAGCGGATCGTTTAGATTGGAGTAATGGAAAGTATGGCAGATAAGAAGCAGAAGGGGCAGCAGGCTCCTGTGGAAGACCTCAATGAGATGATGAAGGTCCGCCGCGAAAAGATGGAAGAATTCCGCGCGATGGGCGTGCCGCCGTTTGGCCATCGTTACGAAGTCACGGATTATGCAGAGCCAATCAAGGAGAAATACGCACATCTTGAAGGCGATGAAGAGGGCGGCGAGGTCCGCATCGCCGGCCGTCTCATGGCCATCCGCGGCCATGGCAAGGCGTCGTTCTGCACGCTCAACGACCGCACGGGCAACATCCAGGTCTACTTCAAGATCGATGTGCTCGGCGAGGACAAGTACAAGAACCAGTTCAAGAAGCTCGATATCGGCGACATCGTCGGCATCCGCGGCATCGTCTTCAAGACGCACCGCGGCGAGGTGACGGTCCGCGTCGAGGACTTCGACCTGCTCTCGAAGTCGCTGCGCCCGCTGCCGGAGAAGTTCCACGGCCTGCAGGATGTCGACATCCGTTACCGCCAGCGCTACCTCGACCTCATCATGAACCCGGAGGTCCGCGACACCTTCCGCAAGCGCACGAAGATCATCCAGTCCATCCGCACGTACCTCGATGATCGCGATTACCTCGAGGTCGAGACGCCGGTACTCTCGACGATCGCCGGCGGCGCAGCAGCGCGCCCGTTCGTCACGCACCACAATGCACTCGACATCGACCTCTACCTGCGCATCGCGACGGAGCTCAACCTCAAGCGCCTCGTCATCGGCGGTTTCGACCGCGTCTACGAGATGGGCCGCGTCTTCCGCAACGAGGGCATGGATGTCCGCCACAACCCGGAGTTCACGACGATCGAGTTCTACCAGGCGTACGCTGACTACACGGACATGATGGACATCACGGAAGGCATTGTCGTCAATGCCGCCAAGAGCGTTCTCGGCACGCCGGTCATCAATTACCAGGGCGTCGAGATCGATCTCTCGAAGGTCAAGCGCATCAGCATGAACGATGCCGTCAAAGAGGCGACGGGCAAGGATTTCCTCTCTTGCAAGACCGTCGAAGAGGCCCGCAAGATGGCTGACGAGATCGGCGTCCCGTACGAGCCGCGCCACGGCATCGGCGGCATCCTCAACCAGGCCTTCGAGGAGAAGGTCGAGGAGACACTGATGCAGCCGACGTTCATCACGGGCCATCCGACGGAGATCTCGCCGCTCGCGAAGCGCAATCCGGAAGACCCGCGCATCACCGACCGCTTCGAGTTCTTCATCTACGGCCGCGAGCTGGCCAATGGCTTCACGGAGCTCAACGACCCAATCGACCAGGAGGGCCGCTTCCTCGATCAGCTCAAGCAGCGCGAAGCCGGCGACGATGAGGCTCACGTCATGGACCGCGACTACATCACGGCCATGGAGTACGGCCTGCCGCCGACGGGCGGTGTCGGCATCGGCATCGACCGCCTCGTCATGCTGCTGACGGACGCGCCGTCCATCCGCGACGTCCTGCTCTTCCCGACGATGAAGCCGCTCTCTGAATAAGACTTGGCAGACTTCTGGCGCCTTCTGGTGCCAGGAGTTTTTCTATTTGCAGAGATTGACAGCATCATCGCTCTATATTACAATGTCAGTAAAACATATTAATTAACTATGTATATAGATAGCGAGGGATAGATATGAACGAACAGGACATCTTCCAGAAGATAACCGATGAATTTTACTGGTTCCACCGTCACCCGGAACTCTCCTACGAGGAAGTCGAGACGACAAAGCGCCTCCGAGAGGACCTCGCGGCTGCTGGCATCGAGGTCCTCGACCTGCCGCTCAAGACGGGCCTTGTCGCCAAGGTTGGCACAGGTGAGGCGCCGTTCATCGCGTTGCGCTGCGATATCGACGGCCTGCCGATCCAGGAGGAGTCGGGTCTTGCCTATGCGTCTGAGCACGCGGGCCGCATGCACGCCTGCGGCCATGACTTCCACATCAGTGCGGTGCTCGGCTCGGCGTACCTGCTCAAGGCGAAGGAGCGCGAGCTTCGCGGCACAGTCTACCTGATCTTCCAGTCGGCAGAAGAGGCGCCGGGCGGCGCGCGCAAGGTCATGGAGACGGGGGTGCTCAAGGACGTACAGGCCATCTTTGGCCTGCACACCTCGCCGCTCTACGATGTCGGCACGCTCGGCATCCGCTCGGGCGCGGTGACGGCGTCTGTCGACAAGTTCACCGTGACGTTCCACGGCAAGGGCACGCATGCAGCTCATCCGGAGCGCGGCATCGACCCCATCGTCATGGCCGCGAGCTTCGTCACGGCTGCGCAGAGCATCGTCTCGCGCAATATCGACCCGGCACACCCGGGCCTCGTCTCCATCACGCACATCGAGAGCGGCAATACCTGGAACGTCATCCCTGAATCCTCGTGGCTGGAGGGCACGGTGCGCTGCCTGACGGCAGAGGACCGGAAGCTCATCAAGAAACGCATCTACGAGCTGGCAGAGGGGCAGGCCGCATCCTTTGGCGGTCATGCAGAACTCACCTGGTATGCCGGCCCGCCGGCGACGGATAACACGCCGGACTGGACGGACTTTGCCATCGAGGTGGCGAAGGAGGCGGAGCTGGACGTCGTGCCCGCGCCCGTCAATCTGGCCGGCGAGGATTTCGCCTACTACCAGGAGGAGATCCCCGGCGTATTCGTGCTCGTCGGCACGGGCAAGTCGCCGGCTAACCACAATCCGAAATTCCACGTTGATCCGGCAGCACTCGGACCGGCTGCCAGATATATGGCAAGACTCGCCGTGGAGGCCTTTGTGCGCCTCTGAGGCGATGCGCCAAGATAAGGGGTAAGCAATGAAAATCATCGATGCACATCTTCACTTTGGGTCGGATGCCTACTTTGACGAGATCGCGAAGGCAGCCGAGCATGAGAACAGCGCCGACCACCTGCTCGAGCAGTACAGGATGCGCGGCATGGTGCACGGCATCGTCATGGGCAATCTGCCCGTCGAAGCGCTCGCGCCAGCGTATCCGCCCTTCCTTTCGTACTGCATCGGGCTTGACAGCCAGGTATTCGACATGGAGAAGCTGCCGCAGAAGCTCCATCTCATCGAGCAGCATTTGAGGAGCGATCGCTGTGTCGGCATCAAGCTCTACCCGGGCTACGCTTCGTTTTACCTCTACGACGACAGGCTTGCGCCAGTCTACGAGCTCGCCGCGCGCTACGACAAGCCGGTCGCGGTCCATACGGGCCTGACGGCGACAGACAACGCGCTCTTGAAGTACAGCCATCCGCTCGTCATGGATGAGGCGGCGACGAAGTTCCGCAAGGTGCGGTTCGTCATGTGCCACTTTGGCGAGCCGTGGTTTACGGATGCGGCAGCCGTCATTGAGAAGAACCCCAATGTGGCGGCAGACCTCTCGGGCCTTTTAGAGCGCAAGATCCCGGATTTTGGGGCTTTCTGCGAGAAGAAGCATTTCTACATCGAGCGCCTCAAGGGCTGGCTCGAATACCTCGACCTCTACGACCGCTTCATGTTCGGCACGGACTGGCCGCTTGCCAATCTCGGGGACTACATCGCCTTCACGAAGGAAATCATCCCAGAGGAGCATTGGGATGAGGTATTCTACAAGAATGCCATGCGCATCTACCATCTGAAGCCAGAAGCGATGCTCGACAGCTGATGCATATCGGACAAAGTGAATCGGCAACAAAAAATACGGTATCCGTCTAGGATACCGTATTTCTGTTGAGCATGGGATGCAGATCTCAGTGTGCACCGGCAAGGCGCTTCTCGTAGAAGCGCTGGCGGCGCTGGGCGATGATCGTCTTGGCTTCGCTGTCGCGGTCCATCTGATGGCGCGTGAAGCGGTGATGGCGGGCGAGCAGGTAGTAGTAGAGGACGATGCCGATGAGGGAGATGGCACCAGCTGCGATGTAGACGAAGGAGAAGCCGAAGGCCGGGACAAAGCTGCCGAGCGTGTATGGGCCGACGCCGATGCCGAAGTCAAGCAGGACGAAGTAAGTGCTCGTCGCGACGCCGACCTGATGCATCGGTGCGCAGTGGACGGCAAGAGCATGGCAGGAAGCCGTCGTCGTGCCGTAGCCGAAGCCGAGGAAGAGTGCGCCGATCAGCATGGCTGCGTCCGTGCTGGCCGTACCGATGAAGCCCATGGCGACGGCCATGCAGATGAGTGCCGGGTAGATGACGATGTTGCCGCCGAAGTGGTCGAGCAGGTAGCCAGTCAGCGGGCGGCTGATGAAGGAAGTAGCGGCGAAGCAGAGGAAGAAGCCCGTCGCGCCGATGCCCGTGATGCCGATGTGAGCCGTGTAGGCGCCGAGGAAGCTCAGGACCGTGGAGTAGCAGACACCGGCCATCAGGGCGATGCAGGAGATGGCGAGTGCCTTGATGGAGAAGAAGCGGTCGAACGAGATCTTGTGGAGATCTGCTTTCTCTTCTGGCAGGATCGTGCGCTCCGGCGCCTTGATGAAGAAGGAGAGCGCGAAGATCAGGAAGGTTGCGGCCGCGCAGATCTCGATGGCGAGCGTGAATTCCTTGGCGGACGTGAGGTTCATGGCGATGAAGGGGCCGATGGCCGAAGCCATCGTGACGCCGAGCGTGAAGTAGCCGATGCCCGTGCCCATGCGCTTGAGCGGGACGAGTGCGGCGACGACCGTGCTCGCTGCCGTCGAGGTCGTGCCGAAAGACAGGCCATGCAGGAAGCGGACGAGCATGAAGACCTCGAGCGACGGCGCGAGCTCGTAGCAGAGGACGAGCAGGAAGAACATCAGCGTGCCGGCAAGGAACATCTTGCGGCGGCCGACGAAATCGATGAAGCGTCCAGCTGGGATGCGGGCGAACAGGGCACCGACGATGAAGAGGCCAGAGGCGAGGCCGGCCATGCTGATGGAAGCATTCCAGGTGTAGATGGCATAGGCCGTAGACCAGAGCATCAAGAGGAAGTGGACCGAGTAGACGAGGAAGTTGACACCGATGTCAAATACGTAGTCACGCGTCCAGAGGCGCGTCGGGGCAGCTGAATCTGCCATGACAGAAGACTCCTTTCCAAGCGAAACCTGTTTCTTATGATGATGGCGCGGATGATGGACCGCTGTGCAGTGCGCGACCGTCAGCATGCGATGGGCATCGCTCGCTGACATGCCAGTCTCTGCACAGAGCGCTTCAACATAATCCGAGGGAATCCGATAATTCAATGCGTTCACCTGCTTATCTAAAATATCTATGAATGAAATCTGAAACTTAGTATAGTCATCTTCAGAGAGCACGTCTAATGTATAATTTTCACAAATAGGATGCAAATTGTGCATAATCGTGGCGATCCCTGCCGTTTTTTGCAGAAAATGCATGCGAGATTCCTTGTATACATGAATACAATGCAAAATAATCATGGAAATGAAGCAGGAAAACGTTGTCAGCCTAGGTTACCGTGCATATAATAGACTATAACCTAAAGTAATTATGCACGATATGCAAGAAACGAGGAACAAAATGGAATTGACACAACTGAAGTACTTCCAGGCGATGGCCAAGTGCCGTCACTTCACGCAGGCAGCCGAAGAGATGGCCGTCTCGCAGTCGGCTCTTTCTCGCTCCATCCAGAAATTGGAGCAGGAGCTCGGCGTCACCCTGTTTGAACGCCATGGCCGCACCTCGGATCTGACGGAGGCCGGGCAGAAATTCCTGTTCCATGTCGACCGCGTGATCCGCGAGCTTGCGCTGGCGGAACAGGAGATCGAACTCGACAACGGCGGTGCAGGCGTCGTGCATCTCTCCTTCCTGCACTCGCTCGGCGACACGTTCCTGCCGCTGATCCTGCGCCAGTTCCATGAGCGCTACCCGCACATCGATGTCAAGCTCAACCAGCAGAGTTCTTCGATGCTCGCCGAGCAGCTGACGAGCGGCGAGACGGATATCTGCCTCTGCTCGACGATGAATGAACCGGATACGGCCTGGATGTACCTCTGGTCGGAAGAAATGTTCCTCGTCGTGCCGGAGGACCATCCGCTCGCGCAGAAGTCGCGCGTCAGCCTGCGCGAAGTCGGGGATGAGCCGTTCGTCGCTTTGAAGCCCGAGTACACGCTGCGCCAGCAGGTCAACCAGTTCCTCGACCTCGCAGAGAGCCATCCGCAGATCATCTTCGAGGGCGATGAAGTCCACACGCTCGTCTCTTTCGTCGCGGCGCATCTCGGCGTCAGCGTCCTGCCGCACGTGCCATGCACAGAGCACCTCGGCGTCGTCTTCGTGCCGATATCCTTCCCGCTCTGCAAGCGCGCCGTCGGCATCGCCTGGAACACTTCGCGGCCACTCTCGCCGGCAGCTATGACCTTCCAGCAGTTCACCATCCACCACTTCGTGCACGAGGGGGATATTCCACTGACGCAGCCCGATGGCAGAGGAAACGCGGCGCGCTGACTTGTCGATGTTCCGTAATATTGATATAATTATATGATGACTATCATATGAGGTGATTGGAATGACAATGGAGATCGAGATGGAAACCGTCGTGAAGCGGTTCCGCGACTATATTTCCTTCAATACACAGTCGGATGAGGCAAACGACAAGGAATGCCCGTCGACGCCCGGCCAGATGGTGTTGGCCAAGCACTTGGCTGACGAGCTTCGCTCCATCGGCCTCACGGAGGTGACGGTGGACGAGCACGGCTACGTCATGGCGACGCTGCCGGCGAACAACGGGGACGATTCGCCTGTCGTCGGCTTTATCTCGCATCTCGACACGAGTCCTGATGCGGCGGGCGGCCCGATCCACGAGCAGATCATCCACGCGTATGCGGGCGGCGATATCGTGCTGAACGAAGAGAAGGGAATCGTCTTCTCGGTCGCGGACTTCCCGGGCATCGAGCGCTACAAGGGCCAGGACATCATGATGACAGACGGCACGACGCTTTTGGGTGCAGATGACAAGGCCGGCGTCACGGCCATCGTCAGCGCTGCGGAATACCTCATGGCGCACCCGGAAATCTCGCACGGCAAGATCCGCCTGGGCTTCACGCCGGATGAGGAGACGGGCCGCAGTGCAGACCGCTTCGATGTCAAGGCGTTCGGCGCGGATTTTGCCTACACGGTCGACGGCGGCGAGATCGGCGGGCTGGAGTACGAGAACTTCAATGCGGCGAACCCGACCATCCTCTTCCATGGCCGCAGCGTCCACACGGGCGACGCGAAGGGCAAGATGAAGAATGCCGTCTCGATGGCTGCGGAGTGGCAGCAGATGTTGCCGGCCGGCGAGAAGCCGGAGTACACGGAGGGGCATGAGGGCTTCTTCCATGTTCACACCGTCGCGGGCAGTGTCGAGCTCGTCACGATGGAGATGCTCGTGCGCGACCACGACCGCGCGCACTTCGAGCGGCGCAAGGCACTGCTCGACGATATGGCCGCATTCTTCAACAAGAAGTACGGCGAGGGTTCCGTCGAGGTGCATCACCGCGATGTCTACTACAACATGCTCGAGAAGATCGAGGATGGCAATCTCTATGTCGTGGAGCTCGCGCGCGAGGCGATGGAGGAGATTGGCATCGAGCCGGATGTCCAGCCCATCCGCGGCGGCACTGACGGCGCACGCCTCTCGTTCATGGGTCTGCCGTGCCCGAATCTCTTCACGGGCGGTGCGAACTTCCACGGCCGCTTTGAGTACCTGCCGCTGCCATCCCTGAAGAAGGCGGCGGAGCTCGTCCTTGCGATCATGGTCAAGGCAGCTTCCTGCAAGGGCAAGGCTGGCAAATGAGAATGCAGCAATGAATTGACGCGTCAGGCAACCTGGCGCGTCAGTGTTATGGATATGCGGATATCCGACTGATGAGACAAGCAATCAGACAGATAAAAGGAGATTTTTCTTTATGGCAATACTGGAAATCAAGAAAGCAGGGGCGCCGGTCCTCAAGGAGGTCTGCGCTCCGGTGGAGAAGATCGACAAGGGACTGCGCAAGCTGCTCGACGACATGGCCGTCACGATGTACGAGAGCGACGGCGTCGGCCTCGCTGCGCCGCAGATCGGCCGTCCCATCCGCGTCGTCGTCATCGACTGCCAGGACGACCACGGACTCATCGAGCTCATCAACCCGGTCATCACCTTCCGTGAGGGCACGGCAACGGATACCGAGGGATGCCTCTCCGTGCCGGGCATCTACGGCGAGGTGGAGCGCGCAGCGAAGGTCAAGGTGGAGTTCCTCAACCGCCGCGGCAAGAAGCAGCATTTGACGGCGACGGGCCTTCTGGCACGCTGCATCCAGCATGAGCTCGACCATCTCGAGGGCCAGCTCTTCATCGATATCGCAAAGAGTCTGCACAGGGGGAATCAGGCGTGAAAAAGTTCCGAGTCATTTTCATGGGCACGCCGGAATTTGCCGTGCCGTGCCTCGCAGCTCTTTATGAGCACTGCGACGTCATCGGCGTCGTGACGCAGCCCGACAAGCCGAGAGGGCGCGGCCAGAAGCTCGTGCCGTCGCCGGTCAAGGCCTGGGCGGAGGCGCACGGCCTGCCGGTCTGGCAGCCGAAGAGAATCAAGGAGGAAGACTTCACGGCCTTCCTCGAAGAGCAGAAGCCCGACCTCATGGTCGTCGTGGCCTTCGGCCAGATTCTCTCTCAGCGCATCCTCGACATCCCGCCTTATGGCTGCATCAATGTACACGGTTCACTCCTGCCGCGTTACCGCGGCGCGGCGCCGATGCAGTGGTGCGTCATCGACGGAGAGAAGAAGACGGGGATCACGACGATGTTCATGGACGCTGGGCTCGACACGGGCGACATGCTGCTGAAGGCGGAGTTCCCGATCGGTCCGGACACGACGCTCGAGGAGGTGCACGACGGCCTCATGGCGCTCGGCGCCAAGGTGCTCATCGATACGCTCGAGGAGCTCTCGGCCGGGACGCTCAAGCGCATCCCGCAGACGGGCGAGTCGAATTACGCGCCGATGCTGACGAAGGAGACGGGCCACATCCACTGGCAGGACCGTGCACAGAAGATACACAATCTCGTGCGCGGCCTCGACTCGTGGCCGGGGGCTTACACCTTCCTTGCAGGCAAGAAATACAAGATCTGGCGCACGCGCTGTACGACTGAGAAGACGGAAGCGCAGCCGGGCACCATCCTTAGGGCCGACAAGAAAGAAGGCCTCTTTGTAGCAGCGGGCGACGGCGTGCTCGAGATCACGGAGCTCCAAGCGCCTGGCAAGAAGCGTATGGCCGCGAAGGATTACCTCAATGGTCACGCGATTGCTCTGCCCGCAACGTTTGAGGATTGAATATGACAAAAGCAAAGAATGATCACGTGCTGACGGGGCGCCCGAAGAAGCGGCTGTTCATCGGCATGCTCTCGCTGACGGCCGTCCTCATGGCGGTCATCCTCTACGCCATCTGGTACATCGGCGTGCCGGGGCTCCGCGCCATCCAGCCCATGCTGCCCTGGCTCATCGGCGCTGTGTTCACCTTCTTGGTGGCAGGGGCGTTCTTCAGCATCTTCAACATGGTCCTCGCTGTCGCACATCTGCCGTACCTGCCGTTCCTGCAGCGCCAGACGTATGAGCTCATCAACCTGCTCTTCCCGCTGGCCGTGCGCCTCGGCAGCATCTTCGGCATCCGGCGCCGCAAGCTCGAGGGCTCCTTCATCGCGGTGAGCAATCTCCTGTTCAACCGCATGGGCATCCGCGTGCCAGCCGACCGGCTGCTCGTCGTGACACCGCACTGCCTGCAGCTCGCCTCATGCCCGCACAAGATCACGCGGGACCCGGAGAACTGCAAGCGTTGCGGCCGTTGCGATATCGGCGCCCTCGTGACGCTGTCGCATGAGATGGGCTTCCACTTCTTCGTGGCGACGGGCGGCACGCTCGCGCGCCAGATCGTCTACAAGACGAAGCCGAAAGCCGTGCTGGCCATTGCCTGCGAGCGTGACCTCATGAGCGGCATCCAGGACGTCTACCCGCTGCCGGCCGTCGGCGTGCTCAACATCCGTCCGAACGGACCGTGCTACAACACGCACGTCGACATCGAGGAGGTGCGGGCACAACTCGAGAAGATCATCATACCGAAACTAAAAGAGAAACAATGAGTGATACGATACGTAGTCAAGAGTCAAGACAAATGAGGTGGATCTATGGATAAAGCGCGCGAGACGGCAGTCCGCATCCTATACGAAGTACATGAGAATGGCGCCTATGCCAATGTGGCGCTTGCCAAGGCACTGCGCCAGGCAGAGCTTGGCGAGCAGGACCGTCGCTTTGTCACGGAGCTCGTCTACGGCACGGTCAAGGCCGGCGGCACGCTCGACTGGATCCTGCGCCGCTACGTCAACCGACCCGTGCGCAAGATCCAGCCGCTCGTCCGCGAGATCCTGCGGCTCGGTCTCTACCAGCTCTTCTACCTCGACAAGGTGCCGGTTTCGGCAGCCTGCAACACGGCTGTAGAGCTGGCCAAGGGCATGGGCATGAAAGGGCTCGCGGGCTTTGTCAATGCCGTGCTGCGCACGGCAGTGCGCGAGCCGGAGAAGGCCGCATTCCCGAGCGGGAAGGGCCATGCGACGGAAAACCTCGCCCTCTCCAGCCAGCATCCGGAGTGGCTCGTGCGCCGCTGGGTCAAGACGTTCGGCTTTGAGGCGGCGGAGAGACTCTGCCGCTTTGACAATGAGCAGCCTCTCCTCTCCGTGCGCACGAATACGCTGCGCACGGAACGCGATGCGCTGCTCGAAGAGCTCAGGCAGGCAGGCGCGGAAGTCGAGCCTTCGCTCTGGGCTCCCGAGGGCATCCTCGTGCGCCGTCACGGCGCACTCGATGCGCTCGCACCGCTGCAGCAGGGGCGCTGCCAGGTGCAGGATGAGAGCTCGATGCTCGTCGCACATGTCGTAGGGCCGCAGCCTGGAGAGTTCATCATCGACTGCTGTGCGGCGCCAGGCGGCAAGACGACGCACATGGCGGCGCTCATGCACGACAAGGGCCGCATCCTCGCCGGTGACATCTATGACCACAAGCTCCAACGCATCGAGGAGAATGCCGCGCGCCTCGGCATCCAGATCATCGAGACGGAGGAGATTGACGCGCGAGAGATCGGCGAGCAGTATGAGGCGATGGCCGACCGCGTCCTCGTCGACGCGCCGTGTTCCGGTCTCGGCGTGCTGCGCCGCAAGCAGGATGCCCGCTGGCGCAAGACGGCAGACGAGATCGCGGCCTTGCCTGACCTGCAGCTTTCCATTCTCGAGAGCGCAGCGATGGCCGTCAAGCCGGGCGGGGTGCTCGTCTATAGCACCTGCACGATCGAGCTCGCCGAGAATCAGGGCGTCGTCAGCCGCTTCCTCGAAGCGCATCCGGAGTTCGCCTTGGAGACGACGGGCCATTACCTGCCGCTGCCGACGAAGCATGCGGAGTCGAAGATGGTTCAGCTGCTGCCGCATGTCGACGGCACGGATGGCTTCTTCATCTGCCGCATGAAAAAGACAAGCAAGACAGACAAGAAAGGATAAGACGTTGAACGATATTTTTGGGTTGACCTGCCAGGAACTCCAGGCAGCGCTGCAGCCGTTCTCGCTGCCGAAGTACCGCGCCAAGCAGATCGCGGAGTGGATGTACCAGCGCGGTGCCACGAGCTTCGGTGATATGACGAACCTCTCGAAGAAGCTGCGCGAGGAGCTGTCATCTTCACTGGCGATTGGCCGCCCGCGCCTCAAGGACCGCCTCGATTCGGCCGACGGCCACACGACGAAGTTCCTGCTGGAATTTGCTGACGGCACGGCCGTAGAGACAGTGCTCATGCGCCAGCCCTACGGCAATAGCATCTGCGTCTCGACGCAGGCCGGCTGCAACATGGGCTGTGCTTTCTGCGCATCGACGCTGCACGGCATGGCGCGCAACCTGACGAAGGGCGAGATCCTCTCGCAGGCCATCGCGATAAACGACATGCTGCGCGGGGAAGGGCGCGGGGAGAAGGTCGACACCGTCGTCATCATGGGCTCGGGCGAGCCTCTGATGAACTACGAGAACGTGCTCGGCTTCATCCGACTGCTGCATGAGGAATACGTCCTCGGCCTGAGCTACCGCAGCATCACGATCTCGACTTCCGGCATCGTGCCGCAGATGTACAAGCTCGCAGATGAGGGAATCCCCATCTCGCTCTCTGTCTCGCTGCACGCGCCGAACCAGGAACTCCGCAGCGAGCTCATGCCAATCAATCGCAAGTACCCGCTCGCTGATGTCGTGCGCGCGGCGCGCCACTACGCGGAGACGACGAAGCGCCGCGTGACGTACGAGTACATCCTCATCGATCACGTCAATGACGGGGAGGCGCAGGCAAGAGAACTCGTCTCACTGCTGCGCGGCCAGCTGGCCAGCGTCAATCTCATCCCCATCAATCCTGTGGCTGAGCGTCATCTGCTGCGCCCGTCTGCCGCACGCATCGACTGGTTCGAGCACTACCTCACGGCGCATCATCTGACGGTCACGGTGCGGCGCGAGATGGGGACGGACATCCAGGCAGCCTGCGGCCAGCTCCGCAATAAGCACCTGGAAGAGTGACCATTTCCCAATAAATTCACAGCTTTTTCATCCGATATCTGCTATAATGTACGGATAGTGGTCATAGCGAAAGAAACGGAGGCGAAAACCATGGGTCTAGGGACATGGGAATCGTATCTGGCAAATCATATCGAGGGCTTCTTCAACAAGAAGTTCAGCAGCAGCCTTGAGGCTGTCGAGCTCATGAACGGCCTTGAGCGTGAGGTCAAGCGCCAGTCCTCTGGCAAGAGGCGGCAGGATATCGACACGGCATTCATCTTCTCGCTGAATCCGGAGGACTACCACCGCCTCTGTGCGCGGCGCGTCATCGAGGACCTCAGGACGATGGTAGCGCGCCAGATCATCCTGCAGGACTGCGCGGCGGACGGTGTCATCACCGTGCGCATGGAGCAGAGCGGCAAGCTGAGTCGCGGTGTCTACAAGCTGCGCTGCGGGCGCTCCGACGAGGTGGAGGACATCTCGGCCAACACGCTCGTCCTCCAGAAGCGGCCGTCGCTTGACGGCCGCGTACCGCTCAACCTGCCGGCCTTCCACGCGATGGCTTCGCTGACTGTCGTCGAGGGGCCCGACCTCGATGCCTACCTCGAGATCGGGGAGAAGCAGGTCTACATCGGCCGGCGTGACAAGAACGAGTTCATCCTGACGGACACGAATGCCTCGCGGCTCCACGCCTGGATCTCGTACGAGCACCATCGCCACGAGCTCTACGATGCACAGAGCACGAATGGCACGTTCGTCAACGGGCGGCGCATCGATTCCTGCCGTCTGCAGCATGGGGACAAGATACGGATCGGCATGACGGTCCTGCGATATGAGGTGATATAATTGGCGGTGACAGCCGTTTTTCTCAAAGGCATCCGCGTGGTGCTCGAATATGGCATGCTCCTTTGGCTCCTGTGGTTCACGGTGACGCTCTCAAGGCGCCTCTTCGGGGCGGTGCGCAAGCAGTCAGCGGCCATACGCAGGCCGGAGACGAAACCGCAGGAGGCCGTCGTTTCTGTGCTGGAGGCGCCGGAGCCGGAACTCGCGGGTAAGCGCTTTGCGTTCGGCGAACAGCTCATGGTGGGGCGCGGCCGCGACAACCACATCGTGATACCCGAGGGCTATGTCTCGCATCATCATGCGCAGATCTATCGCCATGGCAATCAGTACGTCATCGAAGATCTCGGCAGTATCAACCATACGTATGTGAACGGTCAAATCCTGGAGGGCAGGGCGTACCTTCGCCCTGGTGACAAGATCCGCATCGGGCTCGTCACCCTTCGGTTCGAGAGGTGAGAATTTTGAGTAAGGTTTATGAAGCGACCGATGTCGGCTGTGTGCGGCCGATCAATGAGGACAGCGCTGCGGTATTCGACCCGGAGGTCTACGTCGTGGCAGACGGCATGGGCGGCCATGCGGCTGGAGAAGTCGCGAGCCACATTCTCGTCAAGGCAGTGCGGGACGATCTCGCTGACTGCGGATCGATTGAGGAGCAGGCGCTCTGCCGCGCCATCCACCGCGCCAACCGCGAGATCCTCGCCACGGTGGCAGAGAATCCTGACTGCCAGGGCATGGGGACGACGGCGACGCTGCTGCACACGGAGCAGGGGCTGGCCTTCTGGGCCCATGTCGGGGACAGCCGCCTCTACCTCCTGCGCGACGGTGTGCTGCATCAGGTCACGCGCGACCATTCGTATGTCGAGGACCTCGTCGAGCACGGCGAGCTCACGGAGGCAGAGGCGCGCATCCATCCGCAGAAGAACATGCTGACGCGCGCCGTCGGCGTCGCGGAAGCGCTCGAGGTGGACAGCGGCCGCTTTGACGTCCGGACGGGGGATATCCTACTCCTGGCGACAGACGGCCTCATGAACATGGTCCGAGAGGAAGAGATCGCATCCATCCTGCAGCAGGGGCAGCAGGACCCGGCCAGGGCCCTCATCGAGGCGGCACTGCGCTCGGGCGGGCGCGACAATGTCACGGCAGTCGTGGTGGTGTACGGCGTATGAAGAACTGGAGTCTTCTCTTACCGCCGTTCGGCATCCTGATTTCTGGGCTCGCTGTGCTCTACCTCAAGGCGCACCCGCAGCCGGGCGTCGTCCACACGCAGGACCTCCTGGGCATCGCGTACCTGCCGTGGCTCGCAGCCGTCATCGTCGCGGCCGTCATCCTGCAGGGCGTCCTCGTGCGCCGGCACATGGACACGTGCCTCTTTCCGCTCGTCATGCTGCTCGCGAGTGTCGGCGTCGTCGAGATCGCCCGCCTAAAGCCCGCGCTGCTCATACCGCAGTTGCGCTGGCTGCTCATCGCGATGGTCCTGATGTTCCTCGTCATCCGCTTCTGGAGCCGCATCGTCAGGCTCGTCGACTACCCGTACATCACGGGGATCTGCTGCGTCGTCGTGCTCTTCCTGCCCATTCTCTTCGGCACAGAGATCGGCGGCAGCCGCAACTGGCTCGTGCTCGGGCCGTTTTCGGTGCAGCCGTCGGAATTCGGCAAGATCCTCATCGTCCTGTTCCTCGCGGCGTACCTCTCGGATCACCGCAAGGTCCTATCCCTGCCGAAGCGCCGCCTGCTCTTCCTGCAGTTGCCGCCGCTGCGCTTCATCGCGCCGCTCATCTGCATCTGGAGCATCGCGGTGCTGATGTTCGTCGTGGAGAAGGACCTCGGCTCGGCACTGCTCTTCTTCGGCATTGCCGTGCTCATGACGTACATGGCGACGGGGAGCAAGTCCTATGTCTTCTTGGCGTTGCTCTTCATGGGCCTTGCCGCGACCATCTGCTACATGGGCTTTGCCCACGTGCGCGTGCGCTTCGACATCTGGCTCAACCCCTGGCAGGACCCCAACGGCATGGCCTATCAGGTCGTCCAGTCGCTCTTCGCCTTCGGTACGGGCGGTGTCTGGGGCACGGGCTTCGGCTACGGCCACCCGGGCTTCATCCCCGAGGTACACACGGACTTCATCTTCGCCGCTATCGCGGAGGAGATGGGCCTCATCGCCTCGCTGATGCTCATGGCCTGTTATGTCATGGCCTTCTGGCGCGGCATCTGCATCGCGCTCTCGTGCCCGCAGGAGAAAGAGCTGCTGCTCGCGGCCGGATGCAGTGCGCTGCTCCTCATGCAGGCCTTCATCATCATTGCCGGCGTGACGAAATTCCTGCCGCTGACGGGCATCACGCTGCCGTTCATCAGCTACGGCGGCAGCTCGATGGTGTCGGGCTTCATCTTGCTCGGCATGCTCCTGTCTCTGTCAAAGGAGAGGAAAAATGTCTGATTGGAAAATCAAGCGGCAGGTCCTCAGGGCGGCATCTTTTGCGATGGTCCTGTTCGGACTGCTGGCTGTCTATATCATCTACCTGTCGACTTGGGAGGCGGACGACCTCGCCAAGAACCCGCTCAACATGAGGCGTGCGGCGGCTCGGGCCGACATCCAGCGCGGCTCCATCCTCGCGGCCGACGGCCAGATCCTGGCCGAGACGCGCCAGGACGGCAGCCGCGTCTACCCGTTCGGCACGACCATGGCTGCCGTCACGGGCTACAACGGCGAGAACATCGGCAGCGCCGGCATCGAGGGGCACGCCAACCAGGCGTTGCTCGGCCTGACGGCCGATATGAGCCGCCTCGGCCCGCTCTCGCAGCTCCTGCAGTCGGAGCGCGGCAATGACGTCAAGCTGACCATCGAGCCGGCCGCCCAGAAGGCAGCCGCCGCAGCTCTCGGCAAGCGTCGCGGCGCCGTCGTCGCGCTCGACGCGCGGACGGGAGCCGTGCTTGCGATGGTGAGCTCGCCCTCGTATGACCCGAATGACATCGAGTCGAACTGGAAGGCGCTCTCGGGGCAGGAGGACAGCCCGCTTCTCAACCGCGCCGTCCAGGGGCTCTACCCGCCGGGCTCGACCATCAAGGTGATGATTGCCGATGCGGCGCTGACGGACGGCGTGACGAACACGTCGGAGGTCTTTGACTGCGACGGCGTGCTCGACGTCGGCGGCGGCCACACGATACGCGAGAGCCATGGCGAAGTCCACGGCCGCGTTGACCTCAGACAGGCCGTCACGGAGTCGTGCAACGTCACCTTCGGCACGCTCGGCATGCGCATGGGTGACGAGAAGCTCAAGAAAGCCTTCTCGCGCTTCGGTTTTGACCGCGAGATCGGCGACGAGATCCTCATGACGAAGTCGCATTTCCCCGACTTCGGCACGCTCTCCAAGGGCGATCAGGCGCAGACGGCCATCGGCCAGAGCGCCCTGCTCGTCACGCCGATGCACATGGCATTGCTCGCTGACGCCTTCGCCAATGGCGGCAAGATCATGAAGCCGTACCTCGTGCAGGACGTCATCACGCCGGGCGGCACAGTCGTCTACAAGGCACAGCCCTCGCGCTGGCTGACGGCCACGACGCCGGAGATGGCGGCTCTCATCGACAGCTATATGGAAGATGTCGTGACGAAGGGCACGGGCACGGCGGCTAGGGTGCAGGGCGTCCGCGTGACGGGCAAGACCGGCACGGCCGAGAATCCAGCGGGCAAGGATCACGCCTGGTTCATCGGTTCAGCCGAGCTGCCGGAGCGCAAGATCGTCTTCGCCATCATCGTAGAGAACGGCGGTGGAGGCGGTATCGAGGCCGCACCAATCGCGAAACAAATGATAGAGAGTCTGATGTAACTTTATTCCTGGTATAGTAGGGGGAACGGATATGGTACAGCGTATCTTAGATCAGCGCTATGAACTCGAGGAGCTGATCGGCGGAGGCGGCATGGCCGATGTCTACAGGGCAAAGGATCGCCTGCTCAACCGGCCTGTGGCCGTCAAGATCCTGCATGAGGCATTCAAGCAGGACAAGGAATTCATCGATAAATTCCAGCGTGAAGCCCAGGCGGCAGCACGTCTTTCGCATCCGAATATCGTCAATATCTACGATGTCGGCGTGGCCGATGGCGACCATTACATCGTCATGGAATACGTGCCGGGCCGTACCCTCAAGGATCGCATCCGCCAGGAAGGCCATCTTTCCGTCAGCGAGTCCCTGCGGGTCGCACGAGAGATCGCAGAGGCACTCGCCCACGCGCATGCCAATAACCTCGTGCACTGCGACATCAAGCCGCACAACATCCTCATGATGGCCGACGGCCACGCCAAGGTAGCTGACTTCGGCATCGCGCGCGCCGTCACCGAGTCCACGATGACGTACAGCGGCAATGTCATCGGCTCGGTGCATTACTTCTCGCCCGAGCAGGCCAAGGGCACGATGATCACGCCGAAGTCGGATGTCTACTCTCTAGGCGTCGTGCTCTACGAGATGCTGACCGGCAAGCTGCCGTTCACCGGGGAAAACCCCGTCAGCATTGCCGTCAAGCACCTGCAGGAAGAGCCTGTGCCAGTGCGCCAGATCGACCCCGCCATCCCGCCAGTCGTCGAGGCCATCGTCTCGAAGGCGATGAGCAAGGACCCGGCCATGCGCCCGACGAGCGCAGAGCTCGTGCAGGACATCAGCCAGGCGGAGCGCATGCTCATGGCAGGGACTCCGCAGACTCCTGCCATGATGGCGCAGGACCCCGACGCAACGCAGGTCTTGCCGCGCGTCCAGCCTGTGCAGCAGTCCATCCCGCCGCGCCGTGCGCCGCAGAATGAGGTGTACGAACAGGATGAACCCGAGCAGGAGAAGTCCATCTTCAAGTCGAAGAAATTCATAGCAGGACTGCTCGTCGTCCTCTTAGCCGGCTTCTTCATCGGCGCCTTCATGAGCTACGGCAAGTTCTGGAGCACGGCAGAAGTCACGGTCCCAGATGTCACGGGCAAGCAGATGACACTCGCGCGCCAGATCCTCGAGGACAAGAAGCTGCGCGTCAACGTAGCGGAGACGTACAACGCTGACGTGCCAGCCGGACAGGTCGTCTCGCAGAATCCGACGGCTGGCTCCAAGGTCAAGGAGCAGCGCCTCGTCACAATCTACGTCAGCAAGGGCGGCGAAGAGATCGAGATGCCGGACCTCACGGGCCTCTCAAAGTCAGATGCAGAGGCACAGCTCAAGAAGATGGGCCTGAAGCTCGGCTCCGTTTACGAGAAGTACTCGAATGAAGAAGCGGGCACCGTCATCAAGCAGGACCCGAAGGCCGGCACGAAGATCAGCCGCGGCCAGACGGTTGACATTACAGTCAGCAAGGGCAAGCAGAGCCACAAGGTCAGCGTGCCGGATGTGACGGGTGTCTCGCTCGACGCAGCGAAGGCCGCTCTGCAGAGCCACGGCCTCAGAGTCGGCAGCGTCTCGAAGCAGGAGAGCCGCCAGGCAACGGGCACGGTCATCAGCCAGTCGCCGGCAAGCGGTGAGGTAGAAGAGGGCTCGAGCATCAGCCTCGTCATCGCAGAGCCAGTCAAGCAGCAGGTCCAGAAACCGGACAAGAAAGACCCGGAGAAGAACAGCAACAGTGAGGCGAAAGTGCCCTCCAAACAGAATGAGAATGGCAAAGAGCGGTGACAAGCCGCCTTTGCCTGTGTACAGAGAGTAGGAGGCTTTATGCTAGAAGGTCGCGTCATCAAGGCCTACAACAGTTTTTTCTATGTCATGACAGAGGCGGGGCTCGTGAGCTGCAAGCTCCGCGGCAGGTTCAAGAAGCGGCGTCAGAGCGCCGGCGTCGTGCCGGGCGACCGCGTCGTCATTGACCAGCTGCCCGACGGCACGGGCGTCATCGAGCAGCAGCTGCCGCGCGAGAACCTGCTGCGCCGCCCGGCGGTGGCCAATCTCACGCAGGTCGTCCTGACGTTTGCGGCGGCAGAGCCCGATCTCCATCCGCTGCTCCTGAACCGCTTCCTCGTGCTCGCGGAGTGGTCGGGCATCCCGAAGATCGTCATCTGCGTCAACAAGATGGACCTCCATGAAGGCCCCTGGCAGGATTTCCTGCACGATTACGAGGCAATCGGCTATCCCGTCGTGCGCGTCTCTGCCCATGATGGGCGGGGAATCGAAGCGCTGCGTAGCCGCCTCAGCGGCGAAGTCTCCGTCTTTGCCGGGCCATCCGGTGTCGGCAAGTCCTCGCTGCTCAACGAGATCGATCCGTCGCTGACGCTCGCGACAGGCCATGTCAGCGAGAAGATCAAGCGCGGCCGCCACACGACGCGCGTCGCGGAGCTCCTTCCCTACGAAGGCGGCTACATCGTCGATACGCCGGGCTTCAGCGCCATGGAGATGACCGAGCTTTCAGTCACGGACCTGCCGCATTATTTCCCGGAATTCCGCAACTACGAGGGCACCTGCCGCTTCTCGCCCTGCAGCCACACGCACGAGCCGGGCTGTGCCGTCAAGGCGGCCGTCGAAGAAGGGCGTATCGCGCGAGAGCGCTACGATGCCTACGAACAGATACTCCAAGAAGTCAAGGAAGCACAGATGCTTGCCAGAAAGAAGGAATACAAATGATCAAGATTGCACCGTCCATCCTTTCCGCCGACTTTGCCCACCTGGCCGATGAGGTCAAGCGCGTCCAGGATGCTGGCGCGGATTACATCCACATCGATGTCATGGACGGCACATACGTGCCGAACATCACGCTGGGCTCGCCTGTCGTCAAGAGCCTGCGCAAATCATCGGATGCCGTCTTTGACGTGCACCTGATGGTCGAGCATCCCGAGACGCAGATCGAGGCCTTTGCTGAGGCCGGTGCCGACATCATCACCTTCCACGTCGAGGCGGCTAAGCACAGCCACCGCATCGTGCAGCAGATCAAGGCTGCCGGGTGCAAGGCGGGCATCGCGTTGAATCCGGGCACGAGCCTCGCGATGATTGAGGAGCTCCTGCAGGATCTCGACATGGTCCTCATCATGACGGTCAACCCGGGCTTCGGCGGCCAGAAGTTCATCGAGTCGCAGCTCGACAAGATCCACATGCTGCGTCACACGATCCAGGACATGGGCTTTGAGTGTGACATCGAGGTAGATGGCGGCATCAATGAGGAGACGAGCCTGCTCGTCCGCCAGGCCGGCGCCAATGTGCTCGTGGCCGGTTCGGCCATCTACGGTGCAGAGGATGTCGCAGAAGCCATCAAGAAGATCCGCGGCTGACAGCCGTTCTAGACGATAGGGAGTAATCATCATGGAAAAAGCAGTCGTTTTACTTTCGGGCGGCCTCGACAGCTGCACGTGCATGGCCGTGGCCAAGAGCAAGGGGTATGACGTATACCCGATCAGCTTCAACTACCACCAGCGCCACAGCATCGAGCTTGAGGGCGCCAAGAAGATTGCCGCGTACTACGGTGTCAAGAAGCATCTGATCATCGAGACGAACATGGAGGCCATCGGCGGTTCCGCGCTGACAGACGAGAAGATCGAGGTGCCGGAAGGCGATGTCAATCGCCACTCGGTGCCGCCGACGTACGTGCCGGCGCGCAACCTGATCTTCCTCTCGTACGCGATGGGCTACGCGGAGGTGCTCGGTGCGACGCACGTCTACATTGGCGTCAACTCCGTCGACTACTCGGGCTACCCGGACTGCCGCCCGGAGTTCATCCAGAAGTTCCAGGCGCTCGCCAACTACGCGACGACAGCAACGGCCGTCGAGGGCAGGAAGATCACGATTGAGACGCCGCTGCAGGACCTCTCGAAGAAGGACATCGTCTTGCTCGGCACAAAGCTCGGCGCGCCATTCCAGTTCACGCACAGCTGCTACAAGGGCGGCGAGAAGGCCTGCGGCATCTGCGACAGCTGCAAGCTGCGCCTGCGCGGTTTCGCTGAGGCGGGTGTCGAAGATCCCATCGACTACGAGACGAGGGAAATCTGATGCGCGACGTACAGAACCAGGCAGATGCGCGCGGCATTGCCATCCAGCGCGTCGGCATCAAGGATGCGCAGCTGCCTTTCCTGATCAAGACAAAGGACGGCGGCTTCCAGCAGGTCCTTGCGCGCATCCTCTTCACGGTCGCGCTACCGATGGAGTACAAGGGTACGCACATGAGCCGCTTCCTCGAGATTCTCATGCCGTGGAGCAAGAAGCCGCTGGCAGAGCCGGAAATGGAGGCCATGCTCGAAGAGGCGCTCGAGCGCCTCGACGCGCAGTCAGCTGAAGTCGAGCTCTCCTTCAAGTACTTCATCGACAAGGAGGCGCCCGTCAGCGGCCGCAAGTCCGTCCTGGACCTCGACTGCTTCTTCCGTGGCACGAAGGCACGCGGGGATAAGATGGCGTTCACGCTCGGCGTCGACGTTCCCTTCACCTCGCTCTGCCCGTGCAGCAAGGAGATCTCAAAGTACGGCGCGCACAACCAGCGCTCCGTCTGCCGCACGGCCGTGCGCTTCCAGGAGGGTACGGAGTGCATCTTCATCGAAGACCTCGCCGCGCTCATCGAGAAGCAGGGCTCTTCGCCCATCTATCCGCTCCTGAAGCGCGAGGATGAGAAGTACGTGACGGAAGCTGCCTACGAGAATCCCAAGTTCGTCGAGGACATCCTGCGCGACACGGTGCTCGCCCTGCGCAGCCTGCCGGGCATCGCCTGGTTCTCGATTGAATGTGAGAATTACGAGTCCATCCACAACCACAATGCGTTTGCGGCTCATGAAGAAACGGTCGTCTGAAGAGAAGGCGGCACGACAGCTGGATTGGAGTTTTCATGAATAAGTTTTACAAGCGATTCCTGATATTGATCGTCCTGGTGCTCGTGATTTCCGGGACCGTCATCTACACGACGGTGGACATCAACACGCTTAAAAACCTGACTCAGTTCAAGACGTGGTCGATTGCGCTGGCTATCTTTGCCGTGTCACTCGGGCTCTTCTTCGACGGCAGCCGACTCATGCATCTCGTCAAGATATCGGACGAGAAGATCACGCTGTATCAGGCCGTGCAGGTCATCTTCGGCAATTACTTCCTCGCGCTCCTGACGCCGGGGGCGACGGGCGGCGCGGTGGCGCAGCTGATGTTCCTGCGCCATGCCGGCGTGCCGACAGGCAAGGCAGCCGTGCTCGTCATCGTGCGCACGCTGCTCTCCATCCTGTTCCTCGTCCTCTGCATGCCGTTCATCTTCATGCACGATGCGGGCATCGTGCCGGGCATCTCGAACGACACGCTCATGGCCATCACGCTGACGGCCTTCGTCGTCATCATCGCCATCGTCGTGGGCGCAAGGCGCGGCTATCTCGATTACCTCGTCGTCCGCATCGCCCGCCACACGAAGAAGGAGCGGCGCTGCAAGATTATCGCCTTCTACCGCGATACGAAGAGCGCCATCGCGCTGCTCGCGGCCTCGCCGAAGGCCATGCTGCTCGTCTTTGCGGAGTCGGGGCTCAACCTGCTCTGCATCTACGCCATCGTGCCGTGCCTGCTCCTGGGCCTCGGCGTCACGGATGCTGACTGGTACAGCGTCATGGGACGCATGATCTTCCTGAACATGCTGCTCTACTTCACGCCGACGCCGGGCGGTTCGGGCATCGCTGAGGGCGGCTTCGTGCTGCTGTTCAGCGACACAGTGCCTGCGGGCACAGTCGGCATCATCGCGGTCTGCTGGCGCCTGATTGCAGAGTACATCCCGTTCCTCATCGGGCTCTACTACACGCTGACGGTATTCGGGCGCGACTTCCTCAACCGTCAGCTGCGCTGAGGTGGCTGTCATGAAGAACGGCTATACGACAGGCGCCTGTGCGGCGGCCGGCGTCAAGGCGGCACTGCTCTTCGAAGCAGGGAGACCCTGGCAGACAGTCCATCTCACGGCGCTCGACGGCACAGAGCTGACGATTCCCGTCAAGGCAGTCACGCAGACGGAGGGGGGCATCTGTGCAGAGGTCGTCAAGTTCTCGGGCGATGACCCCGACATCACGGACGGCGTTTCCGTCTTTACGACGGTCCGTCACGAGGACGGAGGTGCGATGACGTTCGCCGCAGGCGAGGGCATCGGCACGGTGACAAAGCCGGGCCTCTCGGTCCCCGTCGGCCAGCCGTCCATCAATCCCGGGCCGCGCGAGCTCATGCGCCGCGCGGCCTCTGATGTCCTCGGCACGAGCGACGGCCTGCATGTCACCATTGCAATCCCGGCGGGGAAAGGATTGGCCGAGAAGACGCTGAACCCCGTGCTCGGCGTCAAGGGTGGCATCTCTGTCATAGGCACGACGGGTGTCCTGCGGCCCATGTCAGAAGAGGGCTTCAAGAACTCGCTCGTGCCGCAGATCGATGTCGCGCGCGCGGCTGGGGCAGAGGAGCTCATCTTCGTGCCCGGCAAGATCGGCGAGAACTTGGCGAAGGCATGGGGCCTGCCGCAGAATCGGCTCGTGCAGACGAGCAACTTCATCGGCTTCATGCTCGAGAGGGCTGCGGAGCGCGGGATTGCCCGCGTCATGCTCTTTGGACATATTGGCAAGCTCAGCAAGGTGGCAGCGGGCGTCTTCTACACACACAACCGCATCGCAGATGCGCGCCTCGAGACGATTGCCGCCTATGCGGCAGCCGCGGGGCTCAGCACCGAAGGCGCGCGCCGCGTGCTCGCGAGCAATACGACGGAGGACGCCCTGACTGTCCTGCGCGAAGCGGGACTCGAGCAGGCAGTCTGCCGTGCCATCGCGGAGCGCGCCTCGGTGCGCGCCGAGCGCTACCTATTCGGCAAGATGAAGGTGGGCGTCGCCATGGTGACACTGCAGGGCAGGCTGCTCGGCATGGATGAGACGGCGCGCGAGATCGGGGAGAAGTATCACTGGCATATCAGCAAATAGGAGCAGGAGAGAAACATGAATGAGATCATCGTGGCCGGCATCGGCCCGGGCCATCCCGACTACATGCTGCCGGCGGCAGAGCGCGCCATCCGCGAGGCGAAGGTCCTCGTGGGCGGCCGTCGCGCGCTCGCGCAGTTCGCGCGGCCGCGGGGCGAAGGCCAGCTGACGATGGCCGTGACGGGCGACATCGATTCTGTCATGCAGTTCATCCGCGAGAAGCTGGAGCTGTCATCCGTCGTGGTGATGGTTTCGGGCGATCCGGGCTACTTCTCGCTGCTCGACGCGCTGCGCCGCCATTTCCCGCCCGCGTGCCTCCGCGTGATACCGGGACTCAGCGCCATGCAGCTGGCCTTTGCGCGGCTTGCCCTGCCGTGGCATGAGGCGCGCCTGCTGTCGTTCCACGGCAGGAAGCCCGCGGCAGAGCGCCTCGCCTATCATCCCGGCAGTGTGCTCGGCATGCTGACCGACAGGACATTCACATCGAAGACCATACCGGCTGTGCTGCTCGCGCACGGCTGGCCGCCAGAGACGCGCCTCTTCATCTGTGCGCGTCTTTCTTATGAGGACGAGCAGATTGTGGCGACGCGATTGTCCGAGGCGCAGGAGCTGCCTGAGCTGGGCGGCGTCATCCTGATCGCGGTGGACGAGACGGAAAAGAAAGAGGGGGACTGCAAATGAAGCTGGGACTGCCGGATGCGGCATTCGTCCGCGGCAAGGTGCCGATGACGAAGCAGGAGATTCGCATCCTGACGCTCGTCAAGGCGCAGATCGGGCCGCGCGATATCGTCTACGACATCGGCGCGGGGACGGGCTCGCTCTCCATCGAGGCGGCGCGTCTCGCGCCAGAGGGCCATGTTTATGCCGTCGAGCGCAAAGAAGAAGCCATCCGCCTCATTGAGGCGAATGGCGAGCGCTTCGGCCTCGAGAATCTATCCGTCATTGAGGCGGAGGCACCAGCTGGCCTCGAGAACTTGCCGCTGGCCGACGCCGTGCTGATCGGCGGTAGCGGCGGCCATCTCGCATCGATACTTGACTGTGTGGCAGGGAAAATGCGCGAGGGCGGCCGCCTTGTGCTCAACTGCATCACCGTGCAGACATTGGCGGCGGCGCTCGACTACCTCCATGCGCATGAGGCGGTCTACCGCTACGAGGCCATCCAGGTGCAGGTCAGCCGCCTGCGCCGTGTGGGACCCTACGACATGGCCGATGCACAGAATCCCGTTTACATCATTACCTGCACGAAGGAGGTTTGATTCATGGTACACATCGTTGGAGCCGGCCCCGGAGACCCGGAGCTCATCACGGTCAAGGGCAGGCGCTATCTCGAAGAAGCGGATGTCGTCATCTACGCGGGCTCGCTCGTCAACCCGGCGCTATTAGGTGTCTGCCGCGAGGACGCCGTCATCCACAATTCGGCGAAGATGACGCTCGAGGAAGTCCTTGCGGTCATCGAGGAGGCTGAGGCCGCGGGCAGGATGACGGTGCGCCTGCATACGGGCGATCCCGCCATCTACGGGGCCATCCAGGAGCAGATGGATGCGATGGCGAAGAAAGGCATCGCTTACGACGTCGTGCCGGGCGTTAGCTCGTTCCTTGCCTCGGCCGCTGCTCTGCGCCAGGAGTACACGCTGCCCGGCATCTCGCAGACGGTCATCATCACGCGTCAGGCCGGGCGCACGCCTGTGCCGGAGCGCGAGCAGCTGCGCGCACTCGCCGCGCATCAGGCGACGATGTGCATCTTCCTCTCTATCACGATGCTCGAGACGGTCATCGCTGAACTGATGGCGGGCGGCTACGCGGCGGACACGCCAATCGCCATCGTGCAGAAGGCGTCGTGGCCTGAGCAGAAGATCGTGCGCGGTACGCTCGCGACGATTGCAGAGCAGGCAGCTGAGGCCAAGATTGACCGCACGGCGATGATCGTTGTCAGCCGCTGCCTCGGCGCGGACTACGAGCTCTCGCGCCTCTACGCGCCGGAGTTCTCGCACATGTTCCGCAAGGCGAGCCGATGAGGACGGCCGTCTTTGCGCTGACAGAGGCGGGCGCGCAGATGGCAATGCGGGTGAAGCTTGCCTTAGGAGGTTCGGCTGTGCTCTTTGTCAGCAGCCGCCATCCCGTCGAGGGGGCGCAGACCTTCGGGCGCCTGCGCGCGGCGGTGCAGGAGAATTTTGCGCGCTACGATGCGCTCGTATTCATCATGGCGTCTGGCATCGCCGTGCGCAGTATCGCGCCGCACCTCGTGAGCAAACTCGAGGACCCCGCCGTCCTCGTGCTCGACGAGCGCGGGCAGCACGTCATCAGCCTGCTCTCAGGCCATGTCGGCGGGGCGAACCGCCTGGCGCGTGAGCTCGCAGCGTCGCTCGGCGCAGAGCCTGTCATCACGACGGCGACCGATGTCGAGGGAATCGTGGCGCCTGACGCGCTGGGCATGGAACTCGGTCTCTTCCCCGAGCCGCACGAGGCCATCCAGGCCGTTAACAGCGCCCTGCTGCGCGGAAGGTCTGTCGCTTATTACGTCGATCCCCGCTGTCATCTGGCCAGCTCCTACAAAGGGGCCTTGCGGCAGCGCGGCCTTTCCGTCTGCGACTTTGGCGCGGCAGAGCAGGATGAAGGGATGCAGGTCATCATCAGCCCTGATTCCTGCGGGAGACGGGCAGGCCGACTCTTCCTGCACCCGATGATGCTGCGCGCGGGCGTTGGCTGCCGCAAGGGGGCGTCGAGGGACGCGATACTCGCGGCACTTCGCGAGGCCGTCTCGCGCATCGCCATGCCGCTCGCGGCCATCAGCTCGCTCTCGTCGACTGTGTTCAAACAGGAGGAGAGGGGGCTTCACGAAGCAGCGGCAGAGCTTTGCATCCCGCTGACCTTTTACACGAATGAAGAATTGCAGCCCGTCATCGAGCGGTACGGGCTCGCGGAGTCCGATTTCGTGCGGCAGACAATCGGCATCGGCAACGTCTGTGAGGCGGCGGCTCTTGCGGCAGGAGGCGGGCGCATGGCGCTCGGCAAGACAAGATTTGAGAGAGTGACGGTGGCACTCGTATGGCAGAACAAGGAGCAGTAAATATGGCAAGAATCACAGTAGTGGGCATTGGCCCGGGCAGTCTTCTCGACATGACGCCGCGGGCGCGCGCGGCAATCGAGCGCGCGGAGGTCGTCGCGGGCTATACGACGTACATCCGCCTGATCGAGCCGCTGCTCGCGGGCCAATCAGACAAGGAAGTCATCGGCACGGGCATGATGCAGGAGATCGACCGCTGCCGCATGGCAGTCGAAGCGGCTGCTTCGGGAAAGGAGACGGTCGTCGTCTCGAGCGGCGATGCCGGCGTCTACGGCATGGCCGGGCTCGTGCTCGAACTGGTGCTGCAGAAGCCGTCGGCAGAACGCCCGGATTTTGGCGGCGTGATCGCCGGCGTATCGGCTGTCAACGCAGCGGCCTCTGTGCTCGGCGCACCACTCATGCACGACTTCGCCGTCATCAGCCTCTCGGACCTTCTGACGCCTTGGGAGACCATCTGCAAGCGCGCGGAGATGGCGGCGGCCGGCGACTTCGTCATCGCGCTCTACAACCCGAAGAGCAAGAAGCGCGTGCAGCAGATCGAGGAGATCCGCCGCATCGTGCTGAAGCACCGGGCTCCTGAGACGCCTGTCGGCATCGTGACCGCGGCGAGCCGTGCGGAGCAGTCAAAGGCCATCTCGACGCTCGCGGATTTCACGAAGGAGACGATCAACATGTTCTCGCTCGTCATCATCGGCAACTCCCAGACATACGTCAAGGAAGGATGGATGCTGACGCCGCGCGGCTACGGCAGGAAGGAGAGCGGTCTATGATCTTTGTCGCAGCGGGGACACAGGATGGGCGCGAACTCACGAAGCTGCTGCTCGACGCGGGCCATCGTGTGACGGCCTCTGTCGTCAGCCATTACGGCGAGCAGCTGCTCAAGCGTTGCGGCAGCGAGAGACTGACCATCAACGACAAGCCACTGGACCGTGAGGCGCTGGAGTCTTATCTGCGCGAGCACCGGGCATCCTGCTTCGTCGACGCGAGCCATCCCTATGCCGTGAACGTCTCAGAGAACGCGATGGCGGCCTGCCGTGCGCTCGCCATCCCGTATCTGCGCTACGAGCGGTCGCTGACAGAGCTCGAGGATACGTGGCGTTCGGCGATATGCCTCGTTCACTCGTACGAGGAGGCGGCTGAGGAAGCCTCGCGGCGCGGCAAGGTCGTCTTCCTGACGACGGGCAGCCGCAACCTGCGGCAGTTCACCGAGTCGCCGGCTCTCTCGGACTGCACGCTGATCGCGCGCGTGCTGCCGACGGCCGAAGTCATCGCGCTCTGTGAGGGTCTTGGTCTTTCGCCGAAGCAGATCGTCGCCATGCAGGGGCCATTCTCGCAAGCGCTCAATCGGGAGATGTTCCGCCAGTACAGGGCGGACGTCGTTGTGACGAAGAACAGCGGCGCGATCGGTGGTACGGACACGAAGATCGCGGCGGCCGTCGAGCTCGGCCTGCCCGTCGTCGTCATCGACCGACCTGTCCTCGCGTACGACCGCCTCGTGCATTGCTATGAGGATGTCCTTTCTTTTGTGAACAATCTGGAGGATTGATGATGGAATTTATCAAGCAGCCGATGGCAATCGAGCGCCGCAGCATGGAGCTCATCGCGCCGTACATCGAGGGACTTTCCCTGAGCGAAGCCGAGAAGAAGGTATACTCGCGCATCATCCACGCGGCCGGCGACGTCGAATACGCGCCGATCATCCGCATCTCAGAGACGGCGGTGGAGGAAGGCATCGCGGCTCTGCGCGGCGGTGCGGACATCTACACGGATGTCGAGATGGTCCGCACGGGCATCAACAAGCGCAAGCTCGCCTCATTTGGCGGAGCGGTCCACTGCCGGATACAGGATCCGGAGATCGCGGCGCAGGCCAAGGCTCAGGGCGTGACGCGCTCGCTTGCCGCCATGCGCAGCTTCGGAGCAGCGCTGACGGGCAGCGTCGTTGCCATTGGCAATGCGCCGACGGCGCTCTTCGAGGTCCTGCGCCTTGTGCGCGAAGAGGGCGTGCGCCCCGCCTGCATCGTCGGCATCCCCGTCGGCTTCGTCGGCGCGGCCGACTCCAAGAAGGCACTAGCCGAGAATCGTCTCGTGCCCTACATCACGGTCGAGGGCACGAAGGGCGGCAGTCCGATTGCCGCTGCAGCTGTCAACGCGATGCTCTATGAGATCGACAACAGCCGCGATTGATTTTTCTTGTGTAAGATGTACCAGATGCACGTCTCGATAGGATTCAGTCATTCATCAGGAGGTTTATCATGCGCTATTCGATTCCACGCTTAGTGATTGCCGCGACGCAGTCCGGCTCTGGCAAGACGACGATCGCGACGGGGCTTCTCTCGGCGCTGCGCGAGCAGGGCATTGCGGTCCAGTCCTTCAAGGTCGGCCCCGACTACATCGACCCGGGCTACCACGCGATGGCCAGCGGCCGGCCCGCTCACAACCTCGACAGCTGGCTCGTGCCGGAGCAGGTCTTGCCGAAGCTCTTCGCCAAGGCGATGGACGGCTCGGATATCGCCGTCATCGAGGGCGTCATGGGCCTCTATGACGGCGGCCGCGAGGGCATCAGCTCGACGGCTTCCATCGCCAAGCTGCTCAAGGCGCCTGTCGTGCTCGTGCTCGATGTCAAGTCGATGGGCGCGTCGGCCGCGGCCATCGCGCAGGGATTCCGCGACTACGACCACGAGGTCGACTTCGCCGGCGTCATCCTCAACCGCCTCGGCTCCGCGACGCACGAGGAGATGATCCGCAGCGCCATGAAGGATGCGGGAATCCGTGTGCTCGGCGCGCTGCACCGCGATGACTCGCTCAAGATGCCGGAGCGCCACCTCGGTCTTGTGCCTGCCGCCGAGAACGAGAGGGAGCGCGAGGCCATCGAGTCGATGGGCACGGCCGTCGCCAAGTCGCTCGACATCGAGGCCATCCTGCACCTCGCCTGCCTCGCGCCGGAGCTCGAGGCCGAGCCGTTTGACCTCGGGCAGGTGGCGGAGCGCTCGTGCCGCATCGGCATCGCGCGCGATGAGGCGTTCTCCTTCTACTACCCGGCCAGCCTCGCCGTGCTCGAGCATGAAGGTGCGGTGCTCGTGCCGTTTAGCCCGCTGCACGACGCAGAGCTCCCGGATGTCGACGGCCTCTTCCTCGGCGGCGGCTTTCCCGAGATGTTCGCCGCGAAGCTGCAGGAAAATGCCGCAATGCGCGCTTCCATCAAGAAGGCCGCGGAAAAGGGCATGCCCATCTACGCAGAATGCGGCGGCTACATGTACCTCATGCACTCGCTCCAGGATTTCACGGGCACGGAATACGCGATGTGCGATGTGCTGCCCGGCAAGGCAGCGATGAAAGAGAAGCTCCAGATGGTCGGCTACGTCGAGGCCGAGCTCATGGGGGATACGGTGCTCGGCAAGGCCGGCACGAAGCTGCGCGGCCACGAGTTCCACTTCTCGGAGGACGCTGTCGAGGGCAAGCGCCCGCTTCGCTTCGAGAAGCTGCGCACGGGCGAGCGCTATGAGGCGGGCGCGAGCCGCGGGAACGTGCTCGGCAGCTACCTGCACCTGCACTTCGCCGGCTGCCCGGAGGCCGCCGCTCACTTTGTGGAGGCTTGCACTTCATGGGCAAGATGATCCTCGTCACGGGCGGCGCGCGCAGCGGCAAGTCCGCGTTTGCCGAGCAGCTGGCTCGCGAGAGCTGTGGTAGCGTGGCCTACATCGCGACGGCCGAGGTCTGGGATGAGGAGATGGCGCACCGCGTCACCCTGCACCGCAGCCGACGGCCCGCTGGCTGGAAGACGTACGAGGCGCCGCGCGAGGCAGCTGCAGTCATCCGTGAGGCGGGACGGGAGCACGGCGTCATCCTCTTTGACTGCGTGACCATCTACCTCAGCAACATGCTCTGCCGCGAGGCGGAGCCGTATGATGAGGCGCACCTGACCGCGCTCGTGCGGGGCGAGATGGCGGCACTTGTCGAGGCGGTACAAGGACTGCCCCAAGAGGCGGAAGTCCTCTTTGTGACGAATGAGGTCGGGGCCGGCATCGTGCCGGAGAACCGCCTCGCGCGTCTCTACCGCGACCTCGCGGGCCTTTCGAACCAGCAGCTCGCCGCGGCCGCCGATGCAGTCTACGCCGTGCTCTGCGGCATCCCGCTGCGCATCAAGTGATATGTTCCAGTGAGACAGATAAGACAGATAGGAGGCATGGTTTTGGAATCCATTATGCTCATGGGCACGAGTTCGCACGTCGGCAAGAGCATCCTGACGACGGCGCTCTGCCGCATCTTCTACCGCGAAGGGCGGCGCGTCGTGCCGTTCAAGGCGCAGAACATGGCGCTCAACTCGTATGTCACGAAGGATGGCCTGGAGATGGGCCGGGCGCAGGTCGCGCAGGCGGAGGCAGCCGGCCTTGAGCCGATGGTGGACATGAATCCCGTGCTCTTGAAGCCGACGGGCAATTCCCGCTCGCAGGTCATCCTCGCGGGCCGCTCCATCGGCACGATGAGCGCGCGGGAGTACCATGCCGGCTATTCGCTCGAGGCATTCGGCGAGGTCAAGGCGGCCCTCGCGCGCCTGCAGCAGGATTTCGACACGCTCGTCGTCGAAGGGGCCGGCAGCCCCGCTGAAGTCAACCTCAAGTCGCACGATATCGTCAACATGCGCGTGGCAAAATACCTGCAGGCACCCGTGCTGCTCATCGCGGACATCGACCGCGGCGGCGCACTGGCCTCGCTTGTCGGTACGCTGGAACTCCTCGATGAGGAAGAGCGCGCGCTCGTCAAGGGGCTCGTCATCAACAAGTTCCGCGGCGATGTCTCGCTCTTCACGCCAGCTATCGACTTCCTCGAGGAGAAGACGGGCAAGCCAGTGCTCGGCATCGTGCCCTACATCGAGGACATGGGCATCGATGACGAGGATTCCGTCTCGCTCGAAGAGCGTGAGGAAAAGCAGGAGAAGAAGGCAGAGATCCGCATCGCCGTAATCGAATTGCCGAAGCTCTCGAACTTCACGGACTTCGACGCGCTCGCCGACGAGCCGGACGTCGAAGTCACCTATGTGCGCCGGCCAGAAGAGCTCGGCAGCCCCTACCTCATCATCCTGCCCGGTTCGAAGAACACGACGGAGGACCTGCTCTTCGTGCGCGAGTCGGGCCTCGAGGCGGCCATCCGCATGAGCGTCGAGGCGGGCACGCCGCTCATCGGCATCTGCGGCGGCTACCAGATGCTCGGCGAAGCAATTGCCGACCCGCATCGCGTGGAGTCGGAGCACGGCGAGGTCAAGGGACTCGGCTACCTGCCGATGAAGACGACCTTTGCCGATCAGAAGCACACGCGCCAGGTCACGGCCGACTGCCCGGGCATGGAGTTCTTTGGCTGCACGCTTCTGGGCCGCGGGATGGCCGGTTACGAGATCCATATGGGCGAGACGGAGTTCACTGCGCCCGTGCGCCATCCCTTCTACATCCATGCGGAGAGGGGGGAGACGAGCCGCTGGGACGGTGCGCTGCGCGAGGACGGCCTTGTCTTCGGCACCTACATCCACGGCCTCTTCGACGACGATGCCTTCCGCCGCCAGCTCATCAACACGCTGCGCATCCAGAAGGGCCTGCCGCCGCTCGCCATCCAGCGCAATCGCCGCCAGCAGAAAGAGCGCGCCTACGAGCATCTGGCCGACGTCGTCGAGAGCGCCTTGGATATGGAAAGAGTCAGAGCCATTATGGCGGAGATGGCAGAAGAGCAGTGCGATAGGGGGGAGTGCGAATGAACGTTGCGATCTTTGCCTTTATCATCGACACGATCATCGGCGATCCGCGCTCGCGCTTCCATCCCGTCGTGCTGATCGGCAAGCTCATCTCCTTCCTCGAGCGGCTCTACTACCGCGAGGCGGACGGCGACCAGAAGAAATTCCTCTGCGGTGCCATCCTCGTGCTGCTCGTGCTCTTCATCACCTACGATGTGGCGGCGGGCATCATCTACCTCTCGTACGCCATTCCGTGGGAGTGGGGCACGATGGCCGTCGAGGCTCTGCTGCTCGCCTTCACGATCTCGCCCAAGAGCCTCGCGAAGGCCGGCCGCGGCATCTACGCATTGCTCCTGACGAATGAGCTCGACAAGGCGCGCAAGGCCGTCGGCTGGATTGTCGGGCGCGACACAGAGGAGCTCGATGAGTCGGAGGTCGCGCGCGCGACCGTCGAGACAATCGCCGAGAACACGGTCGACGGTGTCATCGCGCCGCTCTTCTTCTTCGTGATCGGCGGCGTGCCGCTGGCCTTCCTCTATCGCGCGGCCAACACGATGGATTCGATGATCGGCTACAAGAACGAGAAGTATCTCTATTTTGGCAAGGCCGCGGCGAAGCTCGACGATGTGCTCAACTACATCCCCGCGCGCATCACCGCGGTGCTCTTCATCATCTCAGCCTGGCTTTTGGGCTTCGACTCCCGCAATGCCATGCAGATGATGCGCCGCGATGCCGCCAAGCACCCGAGCCCGAACGGCGGCTATGCGGAGGCGACGGTGGCCGGTGCACTGCACATCCGGCTCGGCGGCATCAACTCGTACTTCGGCAAGAAGTCGTTCCGCGCCTACATGGGCGAGGCCATCGAGCGCACGGCCCCCAAGCACATCATGGAGGCCATCCGCATGATGTACACGGCGACCGTCCTTTTTCTGATCTTTGCCTATGCGCTCTTGAAGTGCATGGGATATTAAAGGAGAATCACATTGCGAAGCTTTCTGACTGCACTTCAGTTCCTCACGCGCATCCATCTCGTCCGGCAGGAGAACCTGACGGCGGAGGATTTCGGCCGCAGCACGCGCTTCTTCCCGCTCGTCGGCGTCGTGCTCGGCGCGCTCTACCTGCTGGCTGCACTCGCCTGCCTGGCCTTCCTCGGCCTGCCGTCCTACACGGGCAAGGCCATCCTCGTCTTGCTGCCGCTCCTCTTGACAGGCGGCCTGCACGCCGATGGCTTCATGGACACGGTGGACGGCCTCTTCTCGGGCCGCAGCCGCGAGCGCATGCTCGAGATCATGAAGGACAGCCGCACGGGTTCATTTGGCGTCGCCGCGTTTGCCGGATTGCTGCTGCTCAATTGGTCGCTGCTGCTCGACCTGCCGGCGCCCGTCTTGCTCATCGGCATCTTCATCATGCCCATCATCGGCCGCATGGCCATGCTTCTTGCCGTCGCGCACTTCCCGTACGCGCGTCCGAGCGGCATGGGGCAGGCCTTTGCGGCGATGGCCGACCGCAGGGCAGTCCTCATCGGCCTCGTGACTTCGCTAGTCTTTGTCGCGCCGTGGGGTATTGCCGCCATCGCCGCCCTGCTTATCGGGCTGCTCTTTGCCTTCCTGTTTGGCCGCTATGCGGAAAAGAAGCTCGGCGGCCTGACGGGCGATGTCTACGGCGCCATCGAGCTCATGACAGAGGTGCTCGTGCTCTTCGTCCTGTTCCTCTTCGCCGTGCTCCCATTTGACCGCGCGGGCTGCTTCCTCTGGATGTGATGGATTCGATGGACGTGATGGAAGTGTTGGATGTCACAGTGCGAGTGCCGGGGTCCTGCGGTGAGCTGCTGCAGGGCTGGCATCGCGGCGAGCCTTTCCTCGTGACCTGCCCGATCGCGCGCTATACGACAGTCAGGGCCGCAACTTCCCTGCAGGGGCTCATCGGCCTCGGTGAGAAGACGCGGTGCGCGCTGCAGCTCTACCTGCGCGAGGTGGGCATCGAGAAATTTCCCTTTGGCATGCAGCTCACGTCCGAGCTGCCGCGGGGCAAGGGCATGGCCTCGTCGAGCGCCGACATCGCCGCCGTCCTTGCGGCCGGTTCGCTTGCGCTCGGACAGCCGCTCGCACCCGAGGCCATTCTGCACCTTGCCGTGCAGGTCGAGCCGACGGACGCCGTCTTCCTCCCAGGCATCGTCTGCCTCAATCAGGTGACGGGGCGCGTGCAGCGCGTTTACAGCAATCTCTCGCATCCGTACCTGACCATCTTCGATACGGGCGGCACTGTCGACACGGCCGACTGCCATGCCTGTGCTGCAAAGGCAGAAGAGAGCGGCAGCCGTCCCTGGACGGACTTGCTCGAAGCTTTGGCAGAGGGAGAGAGGCGCATGGCAGAGGCCGCGACGCAGAGTGCGCTCTGGAATCAGGCACGACTGCCAAAACATTGCCTCGAAGCCCTGTTGCAGCAGGCGAGGGACATTGGTGCTCTGGGGCTCGTGGCCGCGCACAGCGGCACGGTCATCGGCGTCATCTGGCCATCGCAGATGGCGCGCGGGCAGATCGAGTGCCGCTCGGCACACCTTGTCCGGCAGTTTCCCGAGCTCACCTGCCTCGGCATCTCTTTGATGCGCAGCGGTGGTATAGAATATATGAGAAAGGATGATGCATGATGCAGGAAGAACTTCGCTTTGTCCACGGCGGCAATGTCTATGAGCCGACGGCAGATGGAGAGCCATGGCTTGACTTTTCGGCCAACATCAATCCGCTCGGCCTTTCGCCGCGCGTGAAAGAGGCCCTCGCGGCGCATCTCGACGGGGTCATCCACTATCCCGACCCCGCGATGCGCGAGCTGCGGGCGGCCCTCTCTGCCCATTATGGTAGGGCTCCCGGCGACTTTATCCTCGGCAACGGCGCGGCGGAACTCTTTTACCTCTACGCTTTCGTCACGCGGCCGAAGCGTGTCCTCTTGCCTGTGCCCGCCTTCAGCGAGTACGAGCGGGCCGCGCATGCCGCGGGCGCTGCCGTGTCGTACAGCCCGCTCGAGGAGAGGGAGGGCTTCGAGCCGGACCTCATCTTCCTGGCAGAGGAAGCGCGGCGCGTCGAGGCCGACTGCATCGTGTTCGGCAACCCCAACAACCCGACGGGCACGCTCGTGGAGCGCGAGGCCATTGCAGACCTCGCGCGGGAGCTCCTGCCGCTCGGCACACAGCTCGTCGTCGACGAGTCCTTCCTCGACTTCCGCGAGGATGAGGCGCGCTTTACCGTGCGCCAAGAGCGTCTAGAAAATCTCTTTCTCGTGCGCTCCTTAACGAAGTTCTTCGCAATCCCCGGCCTGCGCCTCGGTTTCGCCATCGGCAGCCCCGCACTGCTCGCGCGGATGGAGGCAGCCAAGGACGTCTGGAATGTCAACGTGCTCGCGCAGGCCGCGGGCGTGGCGGCGCTTGCCGACACGGCCTATCAGGCAGAGTCGCGCGCGTTCATCGCAGGGGAGAAGGAGCGCCTGGCTCAGGCATTGGCAGCTCTGCACGGTGTCACCGTCTTCCCGCCGAGCGTCAACTTCATCCTCGTGAAGCTTGCTCCCGCGGAGCGGGCAGAACGGCTCGTAAAGTATCTGCGCGCGCGCCATATCCTCGTGCGCGACTGCCAGCACTACCCCGGTCTAGCGCCGGGTTTCCTGCGCCTCGCCGTGCGCACGCGCGCAGAGAACGAGGCACTGCTCGCCGCCTGGCGGGATTTTGACCGCATGGACCCATGACCTTATTTTTGGATAGATTCTGGATGGATTGGAGAGTTCCTATGACAAAGATCATTTTTGTGCGCCATGGCCAGACCGAGTGGAATGTGCTCGGCCGCTACCAGGGCCAGACGGACATCGCACTCTCGCCGCTCGGCATCGAGCAGGCTGAGAAGCTTGCGGCACACTTCCCCGTGGACAAGGTGGAGGCCGTCTACTCGAGCGACCTCGTGCGCGCCATGACGACGGCCCGCTGCGTCGCCGACCGCTTCGGCCTGACGGTCGAGCCGCGCCCCGAGCTGCGCGAGCTCAACTTCGGCGACTGGGAGGGACTGACGTACGACGAAATCGTCGCCAAGTGGCCCGATGCCCTCAATAATTTCTTCCAGCATCCCGACGTCCTCGAGATCCCGCACGGCGAGAGCTTCCCGAAGCTGCGCGAGCGTGCGCTCGATGCCGTCGAGAAGATCGTGGCCTGCCACCCCAATCAGACCGTTGCCGTATTCGCGCACGGTGCCATCCTGCGCACCATCCTGACGGCCGCCCTGCACATGGACCTCAAGTACGTCTGGACCATCCGCCAATTCAACACGGCCGTCAACATCGTGACGTACACTGAGCACGGCACGACGGTCGAACTGCTCAATGGCACAGGACATCTGAAGTATGCACAGGGGACTGTGGATTAATTTTGTTTTCCGCTGAAAAAGCCCTTGACTTTCTCGGGACTTTTCATTAGAATAATTCTATGTGATGTCATGGACGAGCGTTTCCATTAGCCCCGGAAGCCTGTTTCGATACATCATACTACATGAATAATTGACATTGAAAAAACTCTAGGGGGGAAATCGCATGAAGACAACGTTTATGGCAAATGCATCCAATATCGAGCGCAAATGGTACGTTGTAGACGCTGAAGGCCAGACTGTCGGCCGCCTCGCAGCTGAAGTCGCAAAAGTTCTTCGCGGTAAAAATAAACCGACCTTTACTCCGCACGTTGATACGGGTGATTACGTCATCGTCATCAATGCAGAGAAAGTAAAGTTCACGGGTAAGAAACTCACGGATAAGACGTATTTCCGTCATTCCGGTTACCAGGGTGGCACGACGTTCACGACGGCTGGCCACATGCTGGAGCGCTTCCCGGAGCGCGTTCTCGAGCATGCAATCAAGGGCATGCTGCCGAAGAACCGTCTCGGCGCTCAGATGTACCGCAAGCTCAGCGTTTACGCTGGCCCGGAGCATCCGCATGCAGCTCAGAAGCCGGAGAAGCTTGAGCTGAACATCCGCTAATCTGGAAAGGGAGGAACATAACACATGGCAGAAGTCATCTACTACGGCACTGGCCGCAGAAAATCGTCCGTTGCCCGTGTTCGTCTGGTTCCAGGCGAGGGCAAAGTCACGATCAATGGTCGCGACATGGAAGAGTATTTTGGTCTCAAGACTCTCGAACTCATCGTTCGTCAGCCGCTGAACCTCACGGAGACGGTTGATAAGTACGACGTCATCGCAAACGTTGCTGGTGGCGGCGTCACGGGCCAGGCTGGCGCAATCCGCCACGGCATCACCCGCGCGCTCATGGAAATGAACGCAGAGCTCCGTCCGGCCCTCAAGAAGGCTGGCTTCGTTACGCGTGATCCGCGCGAGAAAGAGCGCCGCAAGTACGGCCTCAAGAAAGCCCGCAAGGCTTCCCAGTTCTCGAAGCGTTAATCACTCGCTTTACACGAACATACAAGTCCCACCGGTCCTTGGCCGGTGGGACTTTTTGTGCAAGAAAGGAGCCGCATGACGTGCTGTCATGCGGCTCCTTGATTTTTGCAGAGAATCACTCCATGAAGTTGAAGTCATCCTTCTGGAAGGCGGTGTCAATCTGGAAGGAGACTTTCTGCACGATCTCGCCGTTGTCGGTGTTGTGGATGACGAGGAAGTACTCGGCATTGCGGTTGTAGTCGCCTGCCTTGAGGTTGAAGGTGCAGCGGAAGGTGCGGTCGGCATTTTCCTGGCTGACCTTGTCGGCGATGATTTTCTGGATGTCGCTGACGACGTTGCCGTAGGCGTCGGTGAAGTAGACGTCGAAGTTCGCGGGGATGAAGCCTGTGCCGACGGCCTCGACCTGGTAGAAGTTCAGGCTGAAGCTCATGTTGCTGACCTTGTGGCCAGAGCTCAGCAGTCGGACGCTCGCGGGCTTCATGGCGTATTGCTCGGCGTGCTTCTTGTAGGCGGCCGAGTCGGAGCGGATGTGCTTGAAGTCGATGACGGGCACGACCATCTCCTGCAGGCTGGCGCCGCCGTGGACGAAGTTCAGGCCGCTGCCCTTGATCTTCAGGCGGATCTGCTCGCGCGGCGCGAAGGCCTTGTAGGGCGCAGCGCCCTTCATGAAGTTCACGGGCAGCAGGTGATCGGGCTCGGCGTCTGGCGTCGTGATGACGTAGCGGCGGGCCTGCTCGATGACCTGGTCCTTCTGCAGGCCGCTCTCTGCCTTGCTGTCCTCGGTGAGGGGCTTCATCGTGTAGAGGAAGCCGTGGTCGGCTGTCAGCAGGATGCTCGTGCCGGTGAACTCGTTGACGATGATGCGCACGAGGTTCTTGAGCTCGGCGATGGCCTCTTCGCAGGCGGGGAAGACCTTCTTGTCGTCCGTGTGGCTGGCCGCGTCGATGGTGTCGTGGTAGATGTAGACGACATCCATGCCGCGCACCTTGGCAGAGCGCTCGCTGCGCTTCATGGCGATGATGTCGGCGGCCTTCAGGGCGATGCTCTTCGGATTGGCGGCCTTGAGCACAGCGTCACGGTTCGGAGCCTCGGTCGACTGGCCGTCGGCGAGTACGGCGAGGCCGCTTCCCGCTGGCGCGACTGTCAGCTCCTTGTGCGGTAGCAGCGCTGCCATGCCGAACTTCGTGATGCTCGGGAACATGGACTGGCAGCTCGTGAGCTGGACCTCGCTCGGGATGTCGCGCTCGAGCTCCTGCGCGAGCGTCGCGGCGACCTCGTAGCGCATGGCATCCGAGATGATGACGAAGATGCGGCTCGTGAGCGGCGCAATCTTGTAGCGGTAGAACGTCTCCTGCTCGGGCACCTCCTGTATCTTGCCGTAGGCCGCGAGGTCGTGGGCGCAGTTCTTCGTCCAATTCTCGCCGAGTCTTTCTAGGTAGCCTTCGGCATAAGAGGACTCGACGATCTGCGCGAGCTGCTTGAAGCGGTCATCGAGGGCTGTAGGCAGGGACTCATTGAGGAGCTTGGCGAACGCCGTGTGGAACTTCCGGTAGCAGGCGTCCATGCGGTAGTAGTCGCTCGTGTAGGCAGCCCAGATCTCCTGGGCACTCGTCAGGTGGAAGCCTGCCGCGTGGCTGCGCAGGAAGTCTGTCATATGGCCAGCCTCGACGATGGCATCGTAGAGGTCTTCGTACTCTTCGTACCAGAAGGTCGTCCGGCGGCGCTCGACGACCTTCGTGAGCGCATCCGGGTCCAAGAGGTTGTCGATGGCGTCCTGCAATAGCTTCTGCAGGATGATGGTGTCGATACAGGGGAAGAGGTCAAAGCTACCGAGCTCCTGGATCGAGAGCTCCTGCAGGCGGTGGACGAGGTTGAGCGAGCGCGCGGCATGCTCCGCGACGGGGCGGAACTCGCGGCGGCGCACGCCGTGCATCCACTCGGAGACGAAGTCGAAACAGTACGTCTCAAAGCCCTGCCCGCGAAGCTCCGCTATCTCGCGGAAGGCACGCTCCGGCAGCACGCGGCTTGCAGCTGTGACGAAGAGGTGCAGCAGCAGGCGCTCGAGGCTGCTGTCCTGCTGCTCGTCGTAGCCGGTGGCCTGGCGCACCATCGACCAGAAGAGGGTGTCGAGGCCGTAGGCGGCGAGGCGTTGGTACGCCTTGTTCGCCTCGCGCTCATAGCCGTCCTGGAAGACGGCGCGCAGGATGTCGCCGGGGTCCGTGCTCTTGCTCTTCGTGAGGACGGCCATCATGGCGAGCATCACCTGCGCGGGAGAGTAGCGCCCCGCCATCATGACGGCGAACTTCTCGCGGCGTACGGCCGCGTTGAAGAACTTGCGGTATTTCTTGAAGAGCTTCCTGTACTGCATCTCGTCCGGCATCTTCATCTCGCTCATCCACATCGAGACGAGGTCGGCGCGGAACGAGTCGCTCATGAGCTCCAGGTCGAGCAGCCAGTTGTCCTCCTGCCGCTCGTAGGCGAAGGGGACGTAGACGAGGTAGTTGCTCGTGATATCATCGTGCGAGAGCAGCTTCTTCGCGAGGAAAGCATTGCGGCCCGTCAGCACGAGTACCTTGGCGTTCTGGAGCTTGACACCCGCGATTTCCTCGCGGAACTCCCCCTCGGGGTCCTGCCAGAAGATGATGCGCCGCTCGTAATACTCCCGCAGGGGGAGATCAAAGCGCCGGTCGAGCTCCTGTATGATATCTTCTAATTCCATGGTTCATTCCTTTGCATTGTTTCACTTGATCTTGGCGAGCACATCGGCGAAGAGCGCGTAGTTGTGCTTGACGCCGTCGTCGAGGTCGATCTCCTGGCGCAGGTCGGCGTAGTGGTGGATCTTCTCCTCGTAGGCGTGGATCTCGTCGAACTGATCCTGCAGGCGCTTGAGCTCCTTCTTGTACTTGTTCTTGTCGGCCTGCGAGGCAGCCGTGTCGACGCGCTTCTTGTAAGTCTCGATGCGCGTCTTGTAGAGCTCCTGCTGCTTGTAGACGTAGCCCGTGCGCATGCGCGCCATCGTGTCGCGGTCGTAGCGGTGGATGTAGACGAGCGCCTTGAAGCTGTTCTTCTTGCCCGCATCGAAGAGCCAGTAGATCGGCCGCTTCTTGTAGGTCTTGCAGTGGTCTTTATAGAAGTCGTTGAGGAAGTAGCTGCGGATGTTCTCGAGCGGGCTGCCCTTGCCGCCGAGCGCATCCGAGATGAACTGCAGGTTCTCCTGATAGTGCTCCTCGCCGTAGACCGTCCTGAGCCAGGTGCAGAAGCGGTCGACGATGTCGTCCTCGAAGTACTCGTCATCGCAGATCGGGATGATGTCGTCCTCGTCCGGCCGGAACGTGGGATACTTCGACCAGTCGAACTCCCCGCCAGCATAGACAAGGCCCGGCACATCGAGCGAATAGCGGCCAAACATGCAGCCGACTGCATACGAGAGCAGCGACTTCACGACGTCCGACTTCGTCAGCACGTAGTTGTTGCCCTTCATCGAGTCAGGAATGTCGTCCTTCGAGTCGTAGACGCGCGCGACCGTCACATCCTTGTCGGCAACGTCAGGCGTCAGCTCATCCTGCAGACCGTAGATGTCGATAAAGATGCGATTGAGCTCTTCCTCGTTGGACTTGAGCGTCAGAAAGCGCTCTTCACAGTCCGACTGAAACGCGGCATAACAGTCGGCAACCGACAGTCCGACTGTTGTCGGGAGCATTGGGTGGTGGGAGAAATCCCAGGAGGTCTCGAATGAATCCCAGTCTTTGCGGGATAATATAACGTTTTTTTTGACGATTGTTTCAACAGCTAATCGATTCTTGAATATAACAGGAAGGTTTGCTATATTTCCTGGCTTGCAATCAATTGTGGCTGCTATCATGGAGAGGGCGTTGGCAATAATTTTAGTGTTAGTAAGCCCAAGAAGATAGTATAAATCAGATGCTTGGAGATAACATGCAGGACCTTTATTATTATAAAGCGTATCTAGGTCAGATGTTCTCATAGAAAAATTTCCTGATGTCAGATAAGTCCATGTTATTGCAGGGGAAAAGAAAAGTTCTTTATTACTTAATGAGGCTTTTGGAAAATCGCGGAGTAAGTTTCCATTATCTCCCCAAAGACAAACATATTCCAGATTTCCGAACCAACGCCGATACGCACCACCCTTGGTCATCTTTAGCCAGCGCGTTGATTTATCCGATAAAGATAGATGTTCATCTTGTCGATTTACTTCATACCAAAAACGCAAAAATTTTTCATTATTTCCTGTTTTTATACCCTCAACAGGATTAGCAATATCCTTAATCAACTTATTGTCAGAAAATAATGCTGAGAATTTTTCTGAACTCCAATATGCGATAGGGCTCTCAGGTATCCTTTTGAAGTTTGCTGCATCTACGATATATACTTGTTTTCTTTTTAAAAATCGTAGTCTTAGAACTTCGGGGGTATTAACAGCACCTTGCTTGTAAAATAGACGGATATATATTCCTCGATAATGGGAAATTTTTTTGTTTTGCAATATAAACGAAACAGAGCCAAAATCTGATCCAAATATTCCGCGACCGTTATGATTCATATTGATAAATGTTGTTTTATCAATCAGGTGTTCTCTTAATTTTGTATAGCTTGAAAGAAACATCCAAACAGGGATGTTTATCATTGCCATAAAGCCACCTTTTTGAAGAAAAGAAAGCCCCTTAGCCATGGTAACGGTACTCATATCGCTTTTTTCGTATGGATAATATGTTCTTACAAATGATGTAAGTATACTATCCATACCATTAGCTCCCATATACGGCGGATTTGTCACGCAGACATCGTATTTCCCGCTCATGATTTTTGCCTGTTTGATCAGCGCTGGCATTCGATCAGCAATCTCGCCAATCCAGGCAGACACGGCCAAGTCACTTGCTCCATGCTGCTGGATTTCTTCGATATAGTCGAGCAGGCCGTCGTAGTTGGCCTCTTTGACGGTCAGGATGGAGCCGTACTCTTTGGCGTCTTGGAAGGTGTCGATGAGGTAGTCGGCCAGCTCGATGAACTGGTTTTCGAGACTCAATTGATTGCCGCTCATGTCCATGGCATCGTCCGACCATTTCCGCAGGCCGTTGCTCTCCTGGATGGCGCAGAGGTGCGGCTCGATGTGCTTCCTGAAGATGCGGTGATTGTAGTGCCAAGCGCGCATCATGACGGCGAAGTAGGCGAGCTGGTAGGCGCGGTCGTCGATGTCGAGGCCGTAGAGGTTGTTCTGGAGGATGAGCTCGGGGATGGCGCGCTCGCCGAAGCCTGCGTCCTTGTAGATCTGTACGAGGACGTCGAAGGCGTAGACGAGGATGTGACCGCTGCCCATGCAGGGGTCGATGACCTTGATGTCGGTGGGGGCGAGGTCCTTGCGCTCGGCGCGGAGTTTCCTGAGCTCGGCGGCGACGGCTGGCTCCTGCTTGGCTTCGGGAAGATAGTACTTCCAGTCGAAGTGTTCTTTTGCGAGAGAGGCTTCTGGGGATACCCCTTCCGTCACGCTGCGCGTGCCACCTTCCCCAGAGGGGACGGCTTCGGTTGTAGGTTCATACGATGTGTCCGTTGCGGCGAGCTTGTGCTCAATCCAGATGCGGCCGAGGGAGTTCTCGACCATGTAGCGGACGATCCAGTCGGGGGTGAAGAGCTGGGTGGCGGCGGGGATATTCTCCTTGCTGACCTTGACGTTCTTCTTGAGTGCGGCGAAGACGGCGTCCTTTGGCTCGCTGTTGTAGTACTGGTAGAGCCAGCCGATGATCTGCACGGCGTCGCGCCAGTCGTCTTCGGAGATGGAGGTGACCATCTGCTCGATGACGCTGCCTTGGCGCAGCAAATTGTCGGGCAGCAGCAGCTCCGTGTAGTCCTCAATCTGCTCGAACATCGCGGGCAGGATGGTGCCGAGGGCATTGCACTGCGTGATGAGCAGGTACTTGTAGAGCTCGTCCGTCGCATCCTGCTCCTTGAGTGCGAAGACGATTTCCTTGTTGAGCCCTTCGAGGTTGTCCATCGTCAGGCACTCCGTGAGGATCTGCGGCTGGAAGGCTCCCTCGCTGTCCGTGAAGACGCGCACCCTCGTCGGCAGGACGCCGTTGACTTCCATGTAGCGCAGAGCCGCGAAGCGGTTGAACCAGGTGTAGGCCGCCTCGTCCATGACCGACTCGAAGCCCTTTTCCTTGACGCGGCTCACGAGTGTCCGGCGCTGCTTGAGTTCTACTGCCGAGAGCAGACGGCCATTGACCTCCTTCTGCTCCGCATCGAGTTCCTGCTCACCATCGACACCGTAGAGATAGGCCCTCTGCGTCACGCGAGCGATGAGCTCCTTGCGCGCCCAGATGGCGAATTTCTTGATTGCATTCTTATCCATAAGAAGGGTCTCCTTTATTTCAGCTGGATCTCGTCCACATCGGCAAGCTGTGCTTCGAGCTTTTTGCGGGCGCGGTCGAGGTAGACGTCAATATCGGCTTTGCTGCGCAGGGTGGTGGGCATGAAGGTTGTCTGTCTGGCGACTACTTTGACCTTTGGCGGCTTTGGCGGCGGGGTGGGGGACTTGTCCGGTTTCTTGGTCGGCGAGGGCTTGCCCGAGGCATTGTCGGCAGCGCGCTTGATTTTCTCTTCGTGATTGTGGATGGTGTCCGTGATGCCGCGCACAAAGCTGGACTGCTTGTCCAAGAGCGTCTGGGCGACGCCCTTGAGCTCGATGACAGTCGCCTTTTCCTGGATGGCCTGACGCTGTCTCAGGTAGTAACCGTTAGCCGCCTCGACTTGCTCTTTGACGTATTCAACCTTGCCTGCTGCCTCGTGGATGTTTTCCATGCACTGGTTGATGATCTCGCAGTCCTCCTGACGGACGGTCTGGAGCATCTCGCTGTGTGCGGTGCGGACGGTGTCGATGAGGCCGCGCAGCTGCGGGATGCGCGTGTAGTCGTAAGAGCGGTTTGGCTCTACGAGCAGGATGGCGCGGATCTTGTTGATCTGCTGGACTGTTTCAGGCTTTTCCTGCAGGTATTCCATGTCCTGTTCCATCATCTTCTTGAAGTAGAAGGCTTCGTTGAAGAGGTCTGCCTGGCTCTCGAAGAACTGCTCGACATTGTCGAGGTCGTCGAGGATCTCGTCGAAGTCATCCTGTACAGCCAGCAATTCGTCGATCAGGGCAATGTTGTCGGTCTGCTTCACGAGGACGCGCTGGATGAGGCCGATGGCCTGGTTCAGCGTGCCTTTTCCTGGATACTTGATATCGTTGAAACTACCGTAGCGCTTGAGTAGTCCCTGGTAGTCCCGCAATTTCTCGTTCAGGTGCTCTAAGACGAATTCGACGAGGCCGTTCTCGTCCTTCGGGATGTCGATGCACTGCAGATAGTCCTCGAGGAAGGCAGCGGCTTCATTGATCTTCTGGGCGCTCATGAGCTTGTGCTTCTTGACGACGGTCCTGCCGATTTCCGTGCGCTTGCGCAGCATGTCTACGAGGCGCGGGTCCTTTGCGCGGACCGTCTCGCCTGCATACTTGACGGTGACTTTCTGGTGGTAGATCAGCATGGCCATGACGGCGGCGATGTCGATTTCGCGCCAGCCGTAGGGGATGTCCTGGTAGCGCTTCTGGATGTCGCCCATCGTGGTCTTGAGCTTTTGTTGCAGGCGGATTTCGAGGTATTCTTCCATCTTGTTGGCGGCTGCGGCATTTTCCTCCTTGCCCGTGTACATGGAGAGCTGGGAATCGCCGCGCAGGATCTCGGCGATGTCCTCATCCGTATCGACATGGTGTGTGATGAGGTCGAGGTTGCTGTAGACATGCTGGACGAGGTACTGAAGAGCCTGGTTGATCTTGTTCTTGGCATCGCCGGAGCGCGGCGTCAGTTTCTCGCCGTCGACGTAGAAGCGGCCGCGCTCGATGGCTTCGGCTATGTCGCCCGTGACGCGCGCTTTGAGTTTTGCGGCATTGTCCTCTTGGATGGCGAGGATGCCCTTGACCGACGAGGTCTGCTGCTTGCTCAGCGAGATGTTGACGAACTGCTCGATGCGCATGGCCTCTTCCAACAGCTCGTAGTAACGCGAGGTTTCGGAGAGCACGATGATGGCCCGGCCTTTTGATTCGGTAATCAGGCGCAGCTCATTGTCGATCTTGTCGGAGGCAGCCGTCAAGAACTGGACGGTCATGCCGCCCTGGGCACTGCCGAGCGTGACATCGTCGACCATCCGGACGAACGGGAAGTTGTAGATGTCATAGGAGAACTTGTTGACAGGATAGACTTCCCCGTAGATGATCTCGCCAATCTTCTCGGTGATCTTCGACGGGTCAACATCTGTCGTGTCAATGCTGCGCTGGATGTCCTGCTCTTCATCCGTCAGGAATTTGAAGACATCGCCCGTGCGGTTGATGTAGTGCTGCTTGAGCAGGCGGTCGAGGGACTCATTGATCTTCTTGCGCATGAGCAGCTTGTCGATGTCGATGTGGTCGGCCATCAGGATCATGATGTTGTCGGCATTGCCCGGCAGGTCATCGCTGACGTAGCAGATGAGGTAGAGGCACTTGAGCACGGCGACATCGTAGGGTTCCAGCCCTTCAGATTTGGAAGCGGCCTTCTCGCAGCGGTCGATGACGCGGTTGATGGAGCTGTCGAGGAAGCCGCGCATCGTATCGTAGAAGCGATAGAACGGAGCGAGGGCGCGCTCATCCTGCTCCTGGATGGCGATGGCTGCCTCCTGGAAACTCGAGAGCATGGAGCGCTCACCGCCAGCGAGGTGCTTGCCCGTGTTGCCGTGCTTGCGGACTTCGTAGAAGACTTTCTGCAGCAAAAGGAACTGATAGGGGACGAATGGGTAGTTTGCCGTGAAGGCTTCTTCAGAGGGGAAGCCCTTGAGGTCAGAGGTGGCGTTCTGGAACATGAAGAGATTGTCGAGCGAGGCGCGGTTCTCCTCGAACGCCTTGGCAAGGACGCCCTTGGCTTCATCATTCTTGGCGAGGATGCGGCGCTGGATGACTTCGTCGACCGAAGAAGAGGAGAGGGAGAGGCGCGTCTTGAAGCGCGCCATGATGCGGGAGAACTCGTCCTGACGGACCTTGACGACCTGGTCGAGCGCTTCCTGGCCCGTCGCCATGACCCAGACCTTGCCGTAGCATTCGGAGCCGAGTTTCTCGGTCAGGGATTGGAAGTTCAACAGCATGTCGGTGTCGGTGCCGATGTACTGCCCGACTTCATCGGCCATGAAGAGCAGACGGTAGTCGTCGGGCTTGCTCTCGACGTATGCCTTGATTTCCTTGACGAGCTGCGCGATGCTGATCTCGGCCTTCTCGGTGCCGTTGAACCAGTCACGTGCCGACTGCTCACTCATGCCGAGGACGCGCTCGAGGACTTCAACGATGTCGTCCTCAAGGAAGCCGAAGACGTCGCGCGACTCCTGCCAGCTTGCGCCATGGACCTCCTCGAATACCTGCTGGAATTCCTCCCATTTGCCCTGCTGACTGATGAACTGCTCCAGTCGGGCTGTCTTGAGGTCTTCGCCGTAGAAGCCGAGGTGGTTGTAGAACATCTTCGCGAAGACGCGCAGGACAGCTGTCTTCGTCTTGTCGCTCGGTCCTTCGATGTCGATGTTGAAGAGGATGGCGTCTGTATGGCCGGTCGCAGTCTTTTTGATCTCCTGCTGGAGCTCTGGATCATCGGCTACTTTTGCGAGGAAGCGCTCCGAGGTGTGGATGCCGCTGACTTCCTTGTCCTGCAATAAATAGGAAAGCATCTTGAGGAAGTGGGATTTACCACTGCCGAAGAAGCCGGAAATCCAGACGCCGATGTCGGCCGTCGGACGGTCGTAGGCGGAGCTGTAGTAATCAAAAAAGGCGTGGAAGTGCTTGCGCAGCTCGGCGGTGATGACGTACTCGTCGAGCTCCTGCTCGAGTACTGCCTCGTCGGACTGGTCGACTTTGATGACACCGTTGATGGAGCGGTTGATGTCCTTCTCGAACATGTTCTTTATCTGCATGGCTGATGACCCCTCATTTTTATTGGATTTCGTGGATTTATTGGATGAAGAAGGCGCGGTAGTAGGAGTTGGCTTTCAGGCGGTTGAACAGGCGCAGTTCGTGGCCGTCGTATTCGCCCGGATAGAGGACGAAGATCGGCATGTTGGAGAAATGCGGCTGCATCGCGTTGAGCAGCTGGTGGATGCGCATGAATGGGAAGACGCTGCCGATGCCCGTGATGAGCAGGACATCCTTGTCGCCGTGCGGCTCGTACTGCATCTCACGGATGAAGGCATCGACGGTGGCGAACTTCTGGATCTCGGCGAGTAGCTTCTGCGGCCCTTTCTTCTCTTCCATGCGCGGGATGGCCTTCATGATCTTCTTCTTCTCGCAGATCTGCAGGAAGATCTCATAGAGGTTGAAGACCTTGAGGTCGCAGCTGAGCGTCGTCTCCTGCAGCTTCTTGACGAAGTGGCGCACGATCTGCTCGTCCTCTGGATCATAACCGTAGATGCGGATATTCTCTTCGTTGGAGAGGCCTTCGCCTGAGATGACCTTCGGGTCATTCATCATGGCGCGAATCTCATCGAGTTTTGCTTTTGTCATGATGGCCCCCTCAAAGTACATGGAATGCGGGCAGCATCCATTCGTCGTGATGGCGTTTCAGGACGGCGTGGACAGGCGCTTGCAGGATGACAGGCTGCAGCTCCTTGGCGCGCGGATTTGCCAGGTAGCCGTTCTGGAGCAGGATGTTCATCAGCACGCTGCTGAGCTTCTTGACCGTCTCTTCGCTCCAAGCGGCTACCTGGTCGTTCTGCTCCGCGAGGTGGAGGAAGAAGACGCGGATGTCGGCGCGGCTGAAATTCGGATCGTGCTGGCGGTACTTCTCGCCGATGACCGTGACGAGGAAGTCGGCCACCAAGCGACTGTCACGCATCATCGCGTAGAGGCAGAGCTGGCGGGCAGTCGAGAGCGGCTCCTTGGCAATTATGTGGACGGCGGCTTCGTCCTCGAGCCCGCGCAGACGCCGCAGGCAGGGGCGTATCAGGCTGCGCGTGGACTTTTCCGTCGGCAGCTGGAATAGGTTTTCCGCCATGATCTTCTGGTAGATGGCGTCGTCCGTCAGGCCCGCGTCCATGAGTTGCGCCACAATCCGCGTCTCCCGGAACAAGAACTGCTCCCGCGTCAGCGCAGCGCTGTACTTCTTTGTCATCATCGGTCAATCTCCTTTTCTCACATATGCTTCCATTATATACTATTTTGGGCTCTTCTTGGGAATTCTCTATCGAAGTTTTTAAGCTTCAAATGGGAGCGTATCGATAGGAGTGGCGGGGACGCTCGAACGGAACAATGTCAAGGGCTTGTTGTCAATCCTTGCAAATCCTAGTAGAATGGAAATAACATGGGAAATATCGCGCAGAGCAGTGGCAGTACAATCTCTTGAATGTCGTCATGCTGTACCTCGGCAATCGCAAGACACAGGACAGCCTGATCGAGATGCTGCGCATCAAAATAAGGGCTTTTCAGCGTCATCCAGTTCTCGAAGCGTTGATCACTCGCTTTACACGAGCACACAAGATTCCATCAGCATCAGCTGGTGAGATTTTTTTTATGTATCCACTCTAAAAGAAAGTCACGGAAAAGGCGGCTTGCCTTTGTCGTGCGGACCTGCAGGTTTGCTACGAGATAGATCATCTGCCCGCCATTTTCTGCTTTCAGTCTTCGGCTCACGATATCTGGATGTGGGTATAGGGCATCCGCATAGTCGTAGCCGATGTTGATGGCCTTGTTTTCAAGGAGAAACGCGCGGATGATGTTTTCATCAGCCGTTTCCGCAAGGATGTGGATCTGTCGGCCGGGCACGAGGATGTGCTGGTCGATATTGTGGCGGAAGCAGTCATAGGCACGGCCTTTGCTGATGATAGTCTGACCGTCTAGGTCGTCATAGGTCAGAAATGTTTTTTTCGCCAGAGGATGTGATTTGTGCATCCGTACACTGTAATTGCTGAAAAAGAGGGGGATTCCCTCAAAACGCGTCTCGTCCAGCGGCCCCGTTACGATGGCAAAGTTGCATTGCTGCGCCGTCAATGCGGCTAGAGCCATGGCATCTGTCGTATCTACGATGCTGAGAATGATGGAAGGATACGCCTCATGGAAGTCGTTGATCAGGGGCGCACCAAGATAGGCGAGCACATGGTCGAGTGCATGAATGGTAACCACACTTTTTGACTGCGCCGCGAGCGTGTGGAGGCCGCATATGGCGTCGTATTCCTCTAGGAGACGTTTTGCATGAGGCAGCAGGATTGTTGCGTAGTCTGTTGGCATGACTCCTTTTATGCTGCGTACAAAAAGCGGCTGCCCCAGCTCTTCCTCAAGCAGACGGATTACCTTGCTCACGCCTTGCCTTGAGACAAATAGCCTGTCTGCGGCTGTCTTTATGTTCTGTGTCTGATAGACGGTTACGAAATACTGAAGCTGTTTCTGATTCATAGAGCACCTCCTGTGCTCATTATAGCGCAACCATATCGTTGCTTCAATCCACTCTTTATCTTCTTTTCCCTGTGTCATGACTCCGCTATAATGAGGCGTATAAAGAACGAGGAGGTTTTGCATATCATGAAAATCACACAGATCCGCAACGCGACTAACCGTCTGGTATATGCCGGTAAGACGTTTCTCATCGATCCCTGGCTTTCCCCGAGCCACATGTTCACTGTCGCCGACGTGCCCGGGCATCCCTACCATATCCCTGACCAGGTGAAGGAGCATCTGCCGATGCCGTTCTATGACCTTCCCATGTCTACAGAAGAAATCCTGAAAGATGTCGACTGCGTCATCGTCACGCACCTCCATCCGGACCACATTGACATTTCTTTCGCCGACGGTACTGTAGGCGCCCCACTCGATAAGGCCGTACCCATTCTCTGCCAGAACGAAGAAGATGCGGTTGTCCTGAAGAAATCTGGATTTCAGGAGATCACCATCCTTCCGAAAGAAGGGATGAAAATAGGAGATGCCATCATCCGTCAGGTTCCCGCTCTCCACGGCACCTACCTCCCCTGCGGGAATGCCATGGGCGTCCTCTTTGAAGCAAAAGACGAAAAGACATTCTATCTTGCTGGCGATACCATCTGGTATGAGGAAGTCGCTGCAACCATTGAGAAATTCCGACCAGAAGTAATCGCCCTCAATGCCTGTGCAGCGGAGACTCTCGAAAATGGCCGTCTGATCATGGGGGATGAAGATGTCTGGAATGTGTCACTTGCAGCTCCTGATGCCAGACTCTATATCACGCATATGGACAATGTTGCTCATGCATCCATCACTCGCCATGTGATGCGCGGCCGCCTGGCTTCTCGTGGCGTCGTGAATTACGATATGCCAGCCGATGGCGAGAGCGTTGTATATTGATGGATACCAATCAATCAAACTATTTGACTGAGATTTGCGTACAAGTTCGACAGATTCGTTTGCATGTGGTAACAAGATTGTGCTGTGGTAATTTTTGCGTTGTCAATCATCTGGAATCCTAGTAACGTCCATCGCACTGTGCTTGTTGCGATAAACTATACGTACAATATACAAAGAGACTGTTGAAGCCTTATAAATAAGGGCTTTTCGGTGTCATTCAGTTCTCGAAGCGTTGATCGCTCGTTACATACGAACGTACAAAATCCCGTCAGCTACGGCTGGCGGGATTTTTTGCGTTCATTGGTGCGCAGTACTGTCGAATATCTCCTGTTTCGTGAGTCGGACCGTCTGCTCATGTCCGGCAGCGTCAGCTGCGGCCCGGTATTTCACATAGACCGTGAAATCTCCGTCCGGACGCAGCCAGACTACCATTTGAGCCACTGTCTGTGTATGGCTCGTCTCATCGCCTGTACGCCATAGCGAATTGACCGGACCGGTGGTCTGATCCTCGCCGATGCGAATGAAATCAGCGAGTGTATATTGTTTCTGTGCTTGAAGTAGTTCCATGACCCGGTCATAGCGTTTATGGCTGCTCTCATAATACTTCTCATTTTGCGCCGCCAGATCGGTGCTCAGATAATGGTTCGTATGGGCCAAGACGCCGTTCTGACGCCTCTCTATGCGCACTTCTCCGTTCAGCCCGCCCTCTATCCAGGCGACCTCACTGCGGTCAGCCAGCATGACGAACCGCACGCCTCGGAATAGTTCCGGATGATGCACCGCCTCCTTGACCGTTGCATAGCGCTCCAGCACCTTGCGCAGTGTTCCTTGGACCGGCGGATGAGCTTCGGCAGCTGCGGCCTTCTGCTTCTTCGTCACCGAGCTGACTGCCGCCGAATAGGCCACGAGTCCTGCCTCATTGACACCGCCACGCAGCTGATGACGCTCGAACGGACCACCATAGAGACCATAATAACGATAACCGCCTGGCTGGCGCGGTTCTGCTAGATGCAGTGACTGTTCCTGCGGCCGCCAGTCGCGGTTCTTTGCTGCTATCGTACCGCCGTCTGCTACAGCCGTTCCCTGCGCAGCATAAAGTGTACAGGCCAATGCTGGCACAGGAATACACAGCAACATTGCTCCGAGCATGCCTGCTAGTGCTCCCCGTAAGCCTTTGCCAGACTGTCCTAGCTTACCATGTAGCTGGCTTTTATTCATTTTATATCACTCCAAATCGTACACTATATCGCCAACATAACACAAAAAACTTTATCCTGCAAGAGTCGCAGCTTTTCACAGCTGTGGTTGTGCGTCTAAAAGACGGTATGGTATAATTGATAGATAAAAGTTGGAGGCTTCGCAGACATTGCGTGGGATGATGAAGTAGCTGGTTAGTGGTAAACTACTGTCTTATCACTTGTGGGGGAGATGGATAGATGCATGATGAACAGGCGTACATTCATAAAACGAGCACTATTGGGAGCTGGAGCCTTGTATCTGTGGCCATGGCAATCTTGGACGCCAGTGTGGGGGAGCGAGCGTGCCTATAAACGCCTCGTTGTGCTCGGTGACCCACATCTGCCGGTGCGCGTGGAGAAGCATCCGGACAAAGCGAAGCGTCAGGCTATCGTAGCGGCTAAACTGCGCGCCATAGCCGATATAAATTCCTGGCCGGATGTCGATGGCATAGCAGTTGTGGGTGATATCGTGGCCCGCTACAGTATCCCGAGTGAGTATGATTTCATTCGTCAGTATTTTTCAGGTGTCAAGGTGCCACTGTACGTCATCGATGGCAATCATGAGATCCTATATGAGGATGAACCGAATGAGAACGGTAAGCTCGTGAAGGGTGATGCCGAATCCAGGCGGCGCAAGTTGCAGCATTTCTGCGAGTTCTGGCAGCTTTCGAAACCCTATTACAGTCTTGATCTTGGCGGATGTCATCTGATATTCCTAGCGACAGAGGGGCCATTGCCTACGCAGATAGGTGCTGAACAGTTCGCCTGGCTAAAGAATGATTTGGCAGAGCACCCGCAGCCTACGCTGATATTCTTCCATGGACCACTCATGGGGACGTTGCTGAACTATAACAACTCGGTGAACAAGAATCGGACCGTGGCTCAGCCGGTCAATGAGCTGCATGATTTGCTCATGTCCAATCCGCAAGTGCGTCTCTGGATTTCGGGACATACGCATACACCGGCTACGAATGACAGCTTTGCGGCTCCGGAAATCAATATGTATGGCTCGCGGATTATGAATATACACAATAGCGATATGGACAGAAAACATATCTGGACGAATTCGCTGTATATTTATGGCGACCATATCGATATTCGGACATTCGACCATAGAAGTCAGGACTGGATCGAAAACTATGATCGACAGATAAGACTTGATGATTGAGTGAAACTAAGTTAGGATAGATAATGAATAAGAGGTTGATGAACATGGCATTTATGGATTTGGCTAAGTCTAGATATTCGGTACGGAAATTCAGCGACAAGCCCATTGAGAAGGAAAAGTTGGATGCTATCCTGGAAGCCGGGCGCATTGCTCCGACGGGGCATAACTACCAGCCTTATCGGGTGTATGTGCTGCAGAGCGCGGAAGCACTGGAGAAGATCCGGGGGCTGACTCGCTGCGCGTTCAACGCGCCGGTCGTGCTGATGGTGACGGTGCGCAAGGATGAGGAATGGGTCAACCCGTTTGAGCACAGCATTCGCGCTGGTGAACAGGATGCGAGCATCGTGGCTACCCACATGATGCTGGAGGCTTGGGATCTCGGCATCGGCTCCTGCTGGGTGAACTTTTTCCCGGTGACGAAGACGGCGGATGCCTTCCAGCTGGAACTGAATGAGGTGCCTTTGCTGTTGTTGCCTATTGGTTATGCCGCGGCAGGAGCAAAGGCTGCCCCTCAGCACGCGCAGCGTAGGAGTAATGACGAGCTTGTAAGGGTATTGTAGTATCGCGCAGAGCAGTGGCAGTACAATCTCTTGAATGTCGTCATGCTGTACCTCGGCAATCGCAAGACACAGGACAGCCTGATCGAGATGCTGCGCATCAAAATAAGAGCTTTTCAGCGTCATCCAGTTCTCGAAGCGTTGATCACTCGCTTTACACGAGCACACAAGATTCCATCAGCATCAGCTGGTGGGATTTTTTTATGTATCCACTCTAAAAGAAAGTCACGGAAAAGGCGGCTTGCCTTTGTCGTGCGGACCTGCAGGTTTGCTACGAGATAGATCATCTGCCCGCCATTTTCTGCTTTCAGTCTTCGGCTCACGATATCTGGATGTGGGTATAGGGCATCCGCATAGTCGTAGCCGATGTTGATGGCCTTGTTTTCAAGGAGAAACGCGCGGATGATGTTTTCATCAGCCGTTTCCGCAAGGATGTGGATCTGTCGGCCGGGCACGAGGATGTGCTGGTCGATATTGTGGCGGAAGCAGTCATAGGCACGGCCTTTGCTGATGATAGTCTGACCGTCTAGGTCGTCATAGGTCAGAAATGTTTTTTTCGCCAGAGGATGTGATTTGTGCATCCGTACACTGTAATTGCTGAAAAAGAGGGGGATTCCCTCAAAACGCGTCTCGTCCAGCGGCCCCGTTACGATGGCAAAGTTGCATTGCTGCGCCGTC
>Ga0256404_1000986_pt1 | contig 72204 bp, 64 predicted proteins | sample RumenRJG_01DNA_FD_185990 | JGI IMG/M metagenome (GOLD analysis project Ga0256404, IMG submission 185990) | Bovine rumen microbial communities from Lethbridge, Alberta, Canada - RJG_01 | ecosystem: Host-associated > Mammals > Digestive system > Stomach > Rumen | place: Canada: Alberta | collected... | reverse complement strand
CTTTGCCCATGGTTATGACATTTGTTTTTGTGGTGAAAGCAAAGATAACCAAAAGGGCTGATACTTCATGTGAGTACCAGCCCTAAATTTATCAAATCATAAAAGTTTTGCCGGACAGCAATAATAATAAAGGAATAGCCTTTGATGTGTTTACCAACGGTCAGCAAATCGTCAATGATGCTGAAAGGCTTGCCAATTATTATCCGCGTGTGGTCGGTGTCTCTATATACAGTGGAATTTCTGAAGTCCACGATTATATCACTCGCATCAAAGGCTCTTGGGAGCGCTCCATGTCTGTTGTTCGCCAACTGTCGGCATTGGCAGTGCCTATGAATTTGAAATGCTGTGTGATGCGTCCTAATGTGAAGTCGTATTACATGGTGGCAGACATAGCAAAACAATATGGTGCTGGTCCTCAATTTGAAATTAGTCTGACGGATTCCATCGAGGGCGACAAGTGCGTAAGTAAGTACCTGCGTATGACACCAGAGCAATTGGAGGTTGTTTTGTGCGATGATAATATTCCATTGTATGTTGGAAAGGAAGCACCAAATTATGGAGGTCAAAAGAAATTGATGACTCAAAATCCTTGCGGAGCAGGCGAAAACTCCTTTTGTATAACGCCAGAAGGAAATGTGATTCCGTGCTGTTCGTTGCATACTTTATTTGGAAATTTGAAGGAACAACGCATATCTGACATTATTGAAGGAAGTAAGGAATTAGTTTATTGGAGAGGAATAAAATTAAGTGACTATGATGAGTGTGGAAAATACGAACATTGTGCATACTGCAATTTGTGTCCTGGAAACAATTTCATAGAACACGGCACACCGCTGAAAGCAGCGGAAGTCAATTGTTTTATGGCAAAGGTGAGATTTGAATTAGCACAGAAAATGATGGAAGGATATGACCCGCTAAACGGGAAAACTCTGAAAGATAGATTGGCAGAATTGCCAAACTATGCTCCGATGAAGATACAAAGAGAAATGTCGCTAAATGATTATAGCGATACGAGATTGAAGGTAGGTGGGTAAATGTGGTTCCCCAAGAAATATCACTATAACATAAAACATTTACGACTATGAAAGTAGAATTGAATGTTAGCGCAATTTCAAAAGTTGTTGCTATGAGCGGTTGCACAAAACTGTCTCAGAATGAATGCGGTATTGGCTATCGCAATGGCTAAAGTTTGAAAACGGGGTTGGGCTACAGATAGAGTGGCCCACCTCTTAATTAAAAAAAATGTCATGAATGAAAAAGCAATAAAACTGACAGAGAATGTTCTTGATATTTTCAGAAAGAAAAATGCAGGACAACCTGTTGAACAAAAAGAGGTGGAAAGTGTTATCGAAAGGTTTCGAGAGTTAGTTAATGCTCCTAAAGTATGAATGCAGTAAAAGCCGAATTAAACAATTCTACTATCATTTGCGTGCATGGTGCAAAATGCTCTTTTCCTTATCTCCGTTCGGACGGAGATAAGGAAATGTATTGCTTAAGTCCTTTACATGGTCGAAGTTATGTAGTAGGTAGAACAGATACCGGTAGATATGTTATCAGTAAGGGTAATGGATTATGCTATACTCAGCACACATTCTTGCACACAGGAGAGTTTTTTGATGGCACATGGGGCTTGCTTCTTCGGCAAGATGCAGAGCGAGACTTCATTATGGGACAGGAAATTGAGGCTCTTGGTATCAAGACGAATCATATGGAATATGTGTTGGAACTTGACATAGAGATTGCCCTGCCAAATGGTCATACAGTGAAACCTTGTTTGTTGCAATATGATGTGGAATGTCCGTATAGAATCTGCGATGCGGCCTTTATGGCTCCAGAGCAGATTCACACGGAAGTTGCTAAATGGGCGAAGGTGAATGAGCGCGGTTACAACAAGGCTCACATGATTGCTGCTAATGTGCTTATCCGCAACCTTCGTATTCTCCATGACCATGAAATCTTGCATAATGCGATTCACGAGCAAAACTACACGTGGGCTTTGGAATTGTTGGATTTTGAACTTGCATGTTCCCCGTCTCATCCTTACACGAGTGAAGATGATATGAGGCACGTAAAAGATTTTTTTCCACGTGAGATTATGCAGACTTATGTAATCATTAACTATATCGCAGGCGTTCTCCGAGAAGAGGTTGATTTTGCCGAGGTTGATGCTCTCTTTGCCGAATACGGTTTTGATTTGAAGAAATATGTTGTTTAGATTAGATAGCTAATTGTAATATGATAGTATCAGTAACATGCCCTAATTGTGGCAATCCAGTAGTTTTTAATTTGGAACCGCCTATTTGTGGCGGTTTTGCAGAGTGTTGTTATAATTGTTCGGCAACCGTGTCCGGCTCATATAGTTGGGGGAACAATGATACTCCCATTATTCGCTATGTTCGATCGAGTGGCGGTTATAAGAAACGGTGACAGGAATATTGGTTTGTTGAATATTAAATGGCAAAATGTAACTATTAATCATTCAAGAGTATGGGATTTGTAAGTGATTTTCGGAAAGGCTATCGAGATGGCCAAAATGGCAAGTATAATACTCTTGCTGTTATTATCTTGATAGTTGTTGCTCTTTACTTTATCCAAGAGTGGACAGGCTTACCTGTGTTTGATTGGGCAAAGGGAGCAGTGGTCTGATGCTATAATGGGATAATGTTATTTTTAGAGAAATAAAAAAAAGAATAGACTATGTATTCGGACAAATTAGAGGAGCTAATCTCTGCGGCTTTGCAAGATGGAAATCTTACTGAGCAGAAGCGAAATATAATTAAGCGCAGGGCAGAGAAGGAAGGAGAAGATGTTGAAGAGGTTATGATGGTGGTTGAGTCAAGGTTGCATAACATAACTAAGACTTCCATCAAAAGTACTAAACCTAAAAAGGCCCCAGCATCTAAATCAGCAAAGGAGAAAGTGTCAGGTAATTCATTTGTTGAGACTGTTAATGGTGTCTCATTTAAAATGATAAAAGTGGAGGGTGGCACTTTCACTATGTTTGAACAAGGAGATGGAAGCCCAAATAGAGACAGGGTATTGGAGGAACTCATAAAACCTTTACGTATTGAGATAAAACCTCAGAAGGTAACATTGGATGATTATTATATTGGAGAAACGCTTGTTACACAAGAACTTTGGATGGCTGTAATGGGAAAATCATCATGCACATTCGATTTCAAAGGAAATCAGCTACCTGTTAATAATGTTTCATGGGAGGATTCTAAACTTTTCTTGAAAAAATTAAATAAGTTAACAGGAAAGCAGTATCATTTGCCGAGTGAGGCACAGTGGGTTTATGCCGCAATTGGAGGTAAACATAGCCTAGGCTACAAATATGCAGGTTCTGATGATTATTTAAAAGTATCATGGGGCAGTATAAATACTCAAACTTATAATGATATTGACATGTTGAATTTCTACAATTCACACCATTTTTTTAAGGCCAAGAAATTGAACGATTCTGTTCGGAACTATTTTTTACAAAACTACAAAAAGGATCCGTGGGAAATAAAACCTGTGGCACAATTACGTCCTAATGAATTGGGCCTTTATGACATGAGTGGAAACGTCTGCGAGTTTTGCGAGGATGACTTTGATTTTGATCCAGTGCTTACTGCTATGCGAAACCCTATCTTTAGAGATAAAAATTCAGACTCGAAAGTAATAAGAAGTTTTAGTTTTCGTGAAGTTACATCGGAATTGGGGGTTCGTTCATCAGTCTGGCCTGATGACAGACTGGTAGACTTTGGTTTACGCATCGCATTGTAATAAGTTTATATAATATGCCATAAGGCATTGTCGAAATTAGTAAGTCTTCTGATGTTCATAAGAGGTAGTGATTATGGTAGCCGACATACAGAACATGCAACTCGCGTTCAATGAGTGCAATGAGAAATACTTTGAGGGCAAATTGCCCATCCCTATGTTTGAACTGCTGCACTCATTTAAGACGTGCGGCTAGATACTGCATTGATGGTATATTTCTTTTGGTGGTATGGGCAACATGCATAGTTCTTTGATTGACAGGCTGGACGCGCTGGAGGCGTTTTGTCGGGAGCAGGGAATCGAGTACCCTATGATGAGACTGATAGAGGTGGATGATGTCCTCTGGCCATACGCTATTCCGTTGCACTTGTCTGGGAAAGACCAATGGGAGGAGTTTGACGCAGAAGTCATCTTCTTGTTGAGAGATTTCCCTGAGGGGGAGAATCGGCAGGCAGAGGCTTGTCGGTTGGGTGTGATGGCGGAGGAGTTCGGAATACCTTGTTTGCTGACGACGAGGGCGGCTTTCTCGCCTCGGCAGGACGGCTTCTACAGACGCTTTGGCTTCAAGAAAATGCCTGTGACTTGGTCAGACAATGCAGGTCGTGTGTATGAAGTGTTTTTGAAAGGCCAACTGGACATGGGGCCGTTTGCGAACCTGATGGGGCGGGTGGAATATATAGGCAGGGAAATTGTGTATAGGTATTATGAGATATGATTGTGGATGAAAGATTGTGGATAGACAGTTACGGCTTCGTGTATTCTGGCGATGGGAAGCGGTTACTGAAGGGAGCCAATGTTAAAGGTGCCTATTGGATTCCTGAAGGGGTTGAGGAGATAGAGCCAGGGGCATTGATAGGGTGCAGAATTGATACGCTTCATGTTCCTTGGACGGCTCATGTGCATGAACATGGCCAGTTGGTGTTCAGCGAGGATGAGGAGGAGAATGAGGAACTAATGCCGTGTGTCTATTTCTGGCAGAAGGACTATAGTTGTCGAGATGAACAGACGGATGCATTTGAGGACGAAGGGGAATATCGTGTAGATGAATACGGGATAGGTTATAGTCTTGACGGGCATCGTCTGTTGTTCGCCAGAATGCCTTTTGAGGGTGGAGATTATCGTGTGCCAGATGGTGTTCCAATGGCTTACGCCGCCGTGTTTTTCTTTTTCAACTTGTTGGGAAGATGAATTTGCATTTTAACGCAGTTTTGTCTGCAAAAATTTGCATTTTAACTCAGTTTGAGTCGTAAAAATTTGCATTTTAACGCAGTTTTGTTTTGTTCGTATCGGATTTTTCATTATCTTTGTGGCGATTTTGAAACAAATAAGATAATAAGAGATATGGACGAGAGAATCATTCTTGAGGTGCTGGCCGAGCAGAAAGAGGAAATCGCATCGTTGAACGCTGAAAAATGGTGTTCTAGAATGGAGGAGAGGCAGTTCGAGTTCGACAGTCCTTTGGCGCAGGTCGTCATTGGTGTGCGGCGCTCGGGAAAATCTACGCTTTGCCACAAAGTTTTGTTGCAGAACCGCATCCGATATGCCTATGTGAACCTTGATGACGACCGGCTGATGGGGCTCAAGGCATCGGACTTGAATACCCTTTTAAGTTGTATCTATCAACTATACGGGCAGGATATTAACTATTTCTTTTTGGACGAGATGCAGAACGTGGAGGGATGGCATCTGTTTGTCAATCGTTTGTTGAGAAACAATTATCGCGTTTTTGTCACGGGTTCCAATGCCCACTTATTGAGTAGTGAACTGGCGACTCACCTCACAGGGCGCTATAATGAAATACGGCTGTATCCATTTTCTTTTTCGGAGTATTGCACGTATCAACAATTGGATTTGTACGGGCTGACCACCAAATCGAAGGCGGCATTGAAAACTGCATTTACGGAATATCTTGTTGATGGCGGTTTTCCTGAACTAATGCGTGTACGCAACAAGCGGGCTTATGTGCAGGGTCTCATCGAAACGGTCATTAACAAGGATGTCAAAAATCGTTTTCGCATTCGGAATGTGGAGGCTTTGCGGCAGATGGCCGACCATCTCATCAGCAACACTTGTCAGGAAATCAATTACGAGGCTCTGGCCGAACAGTTGGGACTGGGCAGTCTGGCCACAGCCCAAAAGTATGTCGGTTATCTCACTCAGGCTTTTCTTTTGACGCAACTTCGGAAATTTTCCTTCAAAAGTCGTGTTCGTATTCGCGACTCGAAAGGATATGTCGTTGATACGGGAATGATTGCCAACAGGAAGGACGCTCTGCTTCCCGACAATTATGGCTGGCGATTGGAAAATGTTGTTTTTGTGGAACTTTTGCGCCGTGCTGCGCCACTGTTTCACGACATCTATTATTACAAGCCCACGAGCCGCAGCAAGGAAGTAGATTTCGTGGTCTGTGAGCAAGGTAATGTGGTGGAATTGGTGCAAGTGGCCTACGACATCGTGTCGCCCAAAACTTTCAAGCGTGAAACGGAATCGCTGACACAAGCCGCCGCAAAATTAGATTGCGACAGGCTTACCCTTGTCACCCTATCAGAGTCGCGCGACGAAGTGGTGAATGGGCATGCCGTCCGTGTCAGAAATGTTGTCGATTGGCTATTGAAGAAAGAGTTATAAAATTCTTTTGCTCGACAAAATAAATTCTTTACTTTGTTCTCGCTTAACCGAAATTTTTGTACCTTTGACTCCGTCGAAGGTACTCTCGTTCGAGAATAAAAAAGAAAAATCATTTTTCTTTTTGTATTCTGCTCACTTATTTGTACCTTTGTGCCCGATGCGCATTGCAATTTTGAATTTGATGCCGCTGAAAGAGGTCACGGAGCGTGATTTTCTCAGGATTCTCAGCCGTATGCCGCAACCCGTGGAAATCCACTGGATGCGGTTGCGGTCGCACGTGCCGAAGCATACGTCGGCAGAGCACATGGACGCGCTCTACGAGTATTTCGACGAACTGAGTGGGGTGCCCGACGGCTTGATTGTGACGGGGGCGCCGGTGGAACAGCTCGATTTCGAGCAGGTGACCTACTGGCCGGAGCTTTGCGCGATTTTCGACTGGGCGCGACGGAGCGTGAAATCGACGATTTTCGTGTGTTGGGCGGCGCAGGCGGGGCTCTACCACCATTTTGGAGTGCCAAAATATCCGCTTCCGAGCAAGAAATTCGGTATTTTCCGTCAAAAGTTGCTTGTAGAGGGCCCGCTTTTCGACGGTTTCGGACAAGAATTGATGATGCCGCATAGTCGGCACACGGAGATTCGTCGCGACGACATTTTGGCTCGTCCAGAACTCACGCTCGCCGTCGATTCCGACGAAACGGGTCCGTCGATTATCACGGCACGCGACGGTAGCGAAATCTTCATCACAGGACATTGGGAATATGCCACCGACACGCTCGACACGGAGTATCGTCGCGATATGCAAAAAGGTCGGACGGACGTGGGGCTGCCGCTGAATTATTACCCGAATGACAATCCGCAGAATCCGCCTGTGGATACGTGGCACGAGGCGACGCTGCAGTTTTATGAGAATTGGATGGAGAGGTTGTGAGGTTATAAGGTTATAAGGTTTTGAGGTTAGGAATATGAAAAAACTCGAACTGTTGGCACCGGCCAAGAATCTGGAATGTGGCATCGCTGCCATCGACCATGGCGCAGATGCCGTTTACATCGGGGCTCCGCGCTTCGGTGCACGGGCTGCGGCAGGCAATTCGGTGGACGACATCGCCGCGTTGTGCCGCTATGCCCATCAGTTCGACGCGAAGGTTTATGTGACGACGAACACGATTGTTTTCGACGATGAACTCGACGACACTTTCCGACTGATTGAGGAACTGCAAACGGTGGGTGTCGATGCGATTTTGGTGCAGGATATGGCCATCAAAGCCTCCCCTACGGGGGGAGGTTGGAGGGGGCTTGATGTTCATGCATCAACGCAGGCCGATAATCGTACGCCGGAAAAAGTAGCATGGCTTCGGGCGCAGGGCTTCAGTAGGGTAGTGCTGGCGCGAGAATTGTCGTTGGAGGAGATTCGCGAGATTCACGAGCGCGTGCCCGAGGTCGAATTGGAAGTGTTTGTGCACGGTGCGTTGTGCGTGAGTTACAGCGGTCAGTGCTACCTGTCGCAGCATTGTTTCGGTCGTTCGGCGAATCGTGGCGAGTGTGCGCAGATGTGTCGGATGAAGTACGACCTCGTCGATGCCGACGGTCGTGAAATCGCCCATCAGCGGCATTTTTTGTCGTTGAAAGACCTCTGCCGCATCGACGATTTGGAGTCGCTGGCCGATGCTGGTGCCGTGTCGTTCAAAATCGAAGGTCGATTGAAGGATGTCGGTTACGTGAAAAACGTGGTTTCAGCCTATTCTCAACGGCTCGACGCGCTCTGTCGGAAGCGTCCCGACGACTTCCAACGGGCTTCTCGCGGGCGCGTGAATTATTTTTTTAAGCCCGACCTGAAAAAAACGTTCAACCGAGGTTTTACGGACTATTTTCTGCACTGCAAACGCGATGAACAGGGCATTTTGCAGGGTCGGCAGGCCGACATCGTTTCGCTCGACACGCCGAAGGCTCTCGGCGAATATGTGGGTCGGGTGAAGGAAATTCGCCGCGATTCGCTGACGGTTGCAGGCACGGCGGCATTTGCGAATGGTGATGGGATTTGTTTTTTTAAGGGGAGTGAAAGGGAATGGAAAGGAAGTGAAAGGGAAGTGAAAGGGAATGATTTGGTTGGTTTTCGGGTGAATCGGGTAGAGGGGAACCGCCTTTTCCCGCTGAAAATGCCCGAGGGACTGCGACCTGGAATGGTGCTGTATCGCAACCACGATGTTGCCTTTGAAAAAGTGCTGTCGGGGAAGACGGCTGAGCGGAAAATCCCCGTGAAAATGGTGTTTCGAGAGGTTCCAGACGGCTTTGAATTGTCGTTGGATGAAGGCATCGGGATGAAGGATGAAGGGAAATGTCGGAAAGGGGTTCTGAAAATCGAAAAAACGTTGGCGGAAAAGCCACAGCGCGAAAACATCGTCCGACAACTCACGAAACTCGGAAATACGCCCTTCGTTTGCGACGAAATCATCATCGAGGGCGATGCCGACAAATATTTTATTCCGTCGAGCCAACTGACGGAGTTGAGGCGGCAGGTATGCCTCACCCCGAAAAGGGAGGGGAAAGAGAAACCCACCCCCAACCTCTCCCCACGGGAGGGGAGTTGGAATTTCCATGAGGGTGGATTCTTACTCAACGTGTCCAACCGCCTCGCTCGCGAATTCTACGAGCGTCAGGGCGTCGCCGTCGAGCCTGCTTTCGAACTGAAAGAGCCGCCACAGGCGATGCTGATGCAATGTCGCCACTGTCTGCGCTACACGATGGGCTACTGCGTGAAACACGGTGGACAAAAACCATCGTGGCGCGAACCATTATCGCTTCGATTGGCCGATGGACGGATGTTTCGATTGGAATTCGACTGTAAAAACTGCCAGATGAATGTTTTTTCGAGGTAAAAAGGTGAAAAAGGTAAAAAGGTAAAAAGGTGAAAAAGTAAAAAGGTGAAAAAATGAGGAATATTGTCTATTTGATTTTGGGAATTTTGACGTTGTGTCTGACGGGTTGCTATCACGAAGAGTATTCGCAGGCGCGGCACTACGACGTGAACTACAATTTCGTGGTGAAGGCCGACTCTATCGACCTGCTCCGTCAGCAGCCAGAGGAACTTGCCAGCGAACTGCTCACCGACTCGTTTATCGTCAAAAAAGGCAACCATCTCGTCGTGGCCGACTTCCGCGTGATGCCCAACGACACGATTGACTCCGTTTGGGTGCAGGTTGCCACGCAAAATTCCGAGTTTGGCTGGACACGCGAGGTCGAACTGTTGCCCGCCGTCGTGCCCGACGACCCCATTTCGCAGTTCATTTCGACATTTTCCGACCAGCACGTGCGTTATTCGCTCATCGTCGTCGTTCTGATAGCCTTTTTCTACCTGCTTTTCAAGGTCAATCGCCATAACGCCCACATCGTGCATTTCAACGACATCGACTCGTTCTATCCGATGCTTCTCGCCATCATCGTCGCCGTCGCAGCCACGTTCTACGCCTCGTTGCAGATGTTCGCGCCCGACCTTTGGGAACAGTTCTACTACCATCCGACGCTCAACCCCTTCTCCGTGCCTGGGCTGTTGTCGGCTTTCCTCGTGTCGTTCTGGCTCATCATCATCGTTGGCGTGGCCGTTCTCGACGACATTCGCGGCAAACTGCCCTTCGGCGAAACGCTGCTTTATCTCGGCGGATTGCTCGGTGTTTGTGCCATCAACTACATCGTTTTCAGCATCACCACGCAGTGGTTTGTCGGCTACGTTTTGCTGGTCGTTTATGTTGTTTTCGCCATCAAAAAATATCGAAATCGCGGCAAAAAATCCATATAAATGAGGATTTCGTATAACGGGCGGAATGAGTACCTTTGCAGCCGAATCGTTTCAGCTTCGAGTTTCGAGGAGCGAGGAACGAGGAAAAATGAAAAAATGAAGGATTGAAAAAATGAAAAAAATCATCTTTTTGGGCCTGATTCAGGCCATTTTCGTGCCTGTGATGGCCGAAATTGAACAAAACGACACGTCGCGTGTGCTCGACTTGGACGAAGTAGTCGTGGTTTCGCAACCGAAGGAGCAGGTGCGACTGCGCCTTCAACCGTTGAGCAGTAGCGTGTTCGGCAGTGAGCAGATTCAGCAGTTGAACGTGCGCGATTTGAGCCAGTTGTCGCAGTTCGTACCCTCGTTTGTGATGCCGCAATACGGTTCGCGTCTGACCTCGTCGATGTATGTGCGCGGCATCGGTTCGCGCATCAACAATCCCGCTGTGGGCGTCTATTACGACAACATTCCACTGATGTCGAAGGCGGCGTTCAACAACCATTTTTATATGCTCGACCGCGTCGATATTCTGCGCGGTCCGCAGGGCACGCTCTACGGTCAGAACACCGAGGGCGGACTTGTGCGCATCTACTCGAAAAACCCGATGAACTATCAGGGAACCGACGTGCAATTGGGCATCGGAACGGGGCTTTACTCGAATGTTGAAGTGGCGCATCATCATCGTCCGAGCGAGAAATTGGCCTTCACGGTGGCTGGATTTTACAGTGGTTTGAAGGGTTTTATCAACAACACGCAGTTCGACGAGAAAAACGACAAGTCGAACGAGGCAGGCGGCAAGGTCCGACTGATTTATCAGCCCTCGACGCGCCTGAAATTCGACTGGACAGCCGATTATCAATACGTCAATCAGAATGGTTTTGGCTACGGGGAATTTCATCCGTTCGACTATCTTCCCGAACCCTACAGCTCGACTTTTCTTCCTTCCGACGAAACCGTCCAAGACCCCGCGACCACCATTATGAACAGCTACAAGCGCAATATGCTCAACACAGGTTTGAACATCAGCTACGAAATGCCGAAATTGCTCTTCACATCGACCACGAGTTACCAATTTCTGCAAGACAAAATGCTGATGGACCAAGACTATATGACACCCGACTTCCTGCAACTCGAACAGCGGCAGAAAATGAACGCCGTGACGCAGGAATTTGTGCTTCGTAGCCGCAACAATTCAACACTCAACACTCAACACTCAACATTCTCGTGGAATCACGCGAGTGGCCTTTTCGCCTCGTATCAGTGGCTGCGCACCGACGCGCCCGTCAGTTTCGGTCAGCCGATGCGCGACAATTTGGCGAACATCATCTTGAACTATATGCCGCCGCAGGTGCAGTCGATGTTCAAAATCTGGGAAATTCCGACGCTCGCAGTCGCTGAAACTTTCCATACACCGCAGTTGAATCTGGGCATTTTCCACGAGTCAAACCTCTGGCTGTCAGACCGTTTCGTGGCGACGCTCGGCTTCCGACTGAACTACGACAAGGTGAAAATCGACTACGACACCGAAGCCCTGATGATGTTGCACTACGCCGCACAGATGGGACCTCGCTCGATGGAATACACCAACGGATTGCGCTCGCGATTGGCGCAGAACCACGACAAAAATTTCACGCAATTCCTGCCGAAATTCGGACTGACCTACCACCTCGACGGCGGTTTGGGCAACGTCTATGCCACCGTGTCGAAAGGTTACCGTTCGGGCGGTTACAACATCCAAATGTTCAGCGATATTCTGCAATCGGACTTGATGGCTAACGGAAAGAGTATCAGTCAGTTGCAAAACGAAACGATGGAGGTCGAACACACCGCCGAAGACCACGCCGCCATCGAACAAACGATTTCCTACAAGCCCGAAGAGTCGTGGAACTACGAAGTCGGCACCCATCTCAACCTCTTCGACGGAAGCGTCCACGCCGACATCGCCCTCTACTATATGCAGGTGCGCAATCAGCAGTTGTCCATTATGGAACCCAACAGCAACTACGGCAGAATGATGGTGAACGCGGGAAAAAGCCACTCTTGCGGAGCAGAAATCACGCTGCGCGGCAAGGCATTTGAAAATGCGCTCGACTGGGGTGCAACCTACGCTTTTACGAATGCGAAATTCGACGAATACGACAACTACAAGGACAATTTCGTGCCCTTCATTCCCCGTCACACGATGAGCGCGATGGCCGACTACCATTTCGGCAATTTCACCATCGGCGCGAACCTTGCCGGACAGGGAAAAACGTGGTGGGACGAGGCCAACACCTTCTCGCAGAAGTTCTATGCCACGCTCGGAGCCCACGCCGACTACGACTTCGGACCCGTTGTCGTCTCGCTTTGGGCGCGCAACATCACCGACACGAAATTCAACACCTTCGCCATCCAAAGTTCAGCCGCTGGAGGCACGCGCTATTTCGCTCAGAGAGCCACGCCGTTCCACGCTGGAATCGACCTCAGAATGCACTTTTGACAGGGCGTAAATCATTATTTTCTCTTAAAAACTCTGAAAATGTTGTCTGAAAGGCATCTTTTCGGAGTTTTTTTCGTAATTTTGCACGTTCAAACTTGCGTATGTGCGTATGCGCGAGCGAATTTTGATGTAAAAAAGCGAATTAAAACAAGCGAAAACAATGATAAAATCAAGCAAAATCGGATGGCTTTCGGTGGCGATGCTGCTGCTGATGGCTTGTGGCGGAGGCCAGAAAAAGGAGTTCAACCGCCTGTTGCTCGACGTGGCCGACAAAGATGAGGTCATCGACGCGACGGAATGGGAGCAAATCGTCGAATTTCTCGACGGCCAGAAGGCTCATTTCAAGGATTTCTACGACGACGGACAACTCGACGTCGATGACGTGAAGGAGTATATCAACGACTTCTTCGACAATCGTCGTCCGCCGAAGAAAATCGACATTCAGGCAGGTCGGAAGACGCTCGGCGTGAATTTCTACTTGGAGCGTTCGGGTTCGATGGTGCCCTACGATGCTGTCGGTGGCGACGGCTCGTTCAAGGCGGCCATCGTGCAGATGCTGAACCGTCTGCCCGGCACCAACGACGACAGCAAAATCTACATCGTGAACTCTGAAATCAACGAATATCCGAAGGGTTTTTCGCAATTCCTGACCGATTCCGATATTTTCGAGGCCACGAAAGGCATCGGCGACGCTTCTTCGACCGATTTTGCAGCCATTTTCCAGCAGTTGCTCGACAAAACGGGCGACGATGACATCTCGATTCTCGTCACCGATATGATTTACTCGACGAAGCAGATGGTGGGCGTGAATCCGCAGAAAGTCTTTGCCGAGGCACAGGGAATGACGAACGCCGTTTTCAAGTCGCAGGTGAAGGAAAAAGGCTTGCTCGTGGTGAAGATGCAGGGTTCGTACAACGGCGCCTACTACCCGTATAACGCCGCCGGTGGCGTGCAATACACGGGTCGCCGTCCGTACTACATCGTCGTGGTGGGTTCGAACCAAAACATCGCCCGACTGACCCGCGACGAGGGTTATGCGCCCTTCAGCCGATTCAGCGAACTGCGCGGTTACGAGGATATGTATCTTTTCGAGACCGACGACGTTTATAAGCCCTATTATTCGCTGCTTTTGGACAACGAGCAGATTCGCGGTCGCTTCCGTCCCGTTCACGGTCAGGGCGACCAGATTCGCGACATCGAGAACGTCGAAGTCGATCGGAATAGCGGCGATTTGCGCTTGGCGTTGGCCGTCGATTTGAGTGGAATGCTCATCGACGAACAATATCTGCTCGACATCGACAACTACCGCGTCGAGGCCGACGATGCGCTCGTCATCAAGGAAATCCGCCCCGTCAGCCAAAAGGAAGTGTCGCCAGCCGAGCGCAAGCGACTGGGCAAGGCCACCCACCTGTTCATCCTCGAAAGTCAGGGCATCAAGCATCGCCAGACGGTCGGCATCAAGTTGATGAACCGCCTGCCACAGTGGGTCGAGGCTTCGTCGAGCGATGACGACACCAACGTGGGCGGCGCAGGCTTCTCGCAGACCACTTTCGGCCTGAAATACCTGCTGCAAGGCATCTATGACGGCTATCGCAAGCATTCGAAAGGCGAACCGTATTATTTTGAACTCAAAATGGAACTCAATCGATAAAAATAGCATGAAAAATTCAATCTTACTGATTACAGGCGCAGTGATTACGCTGCTGTTCATCGTGTTGAACACACTTATTTTCGAGGCACTCTACTACGAGCGTCAGTTCTCCGACGAGATGTACAACCAGAACCTCTACTTCGTCGTCGCCATCGTGACGGTGATTTTCGCGTGGGGACTGGCCGCCGTGTTCTATTACGTCATCAATTCGGTGCGTTTCTCGCGCTGGTGGCATTGGCTGGCTGTGCTCGGTGTGGCGTGCGTGGCAGCGCCCGTGACGAGTTTCGTGATTTGCAACAACGCTTTCTCGGCCGAGGGCTACAACTTCTCGGCGCAGTTGTTCAGTTTCTGCGTGGTCGTTCTCGCGGTCGAGGCCGTGCTGTTCATCGTCGCGTCGTTTGCGATGCGGTGGTGGTCGTCAAATTGTCGTCATACTCCTATTCCAGAATAAAAAATGAGACTTTTTCTTTTCCTTGTAGGCGGCACAGGGTCGCGAGTGATGCGACCGCTGATGATGCAGTTGGCCGCAGGTGTTCATCCCGTCGATGAACAGGGGCAGCCGATGCCGCTTGAGATTGTTCCCATCGTCGTTGACCCCCACAAGGCCAACGAAGACCTGAAGCGCACCGACAATCTGATGCGCTGGTATAAACAGATTCGGCGCACGCTCTACGGCGAGCAGGTCGATGTGAAAAAAGGCTTCTTCTCGGTGAAAATTTCGAGTCTGGCCGACATCCTGCCCAATGGTTCGCAGTTGAGCGATACGTTCTTGTTCAATATGGGCGCCATCGAGTCGAAGAAATTCCAGGATTTCATCAACTATTCGACACTCGATACGGGCAATCAGGCACTGTGCTCGATGATGTTCAGCGACTATCAGTTGCAGACGAAGATGGACATCGGTTTCGTCGGTTCGCCCAACATCGGCAGCGTCGCCCTCAACCAGTTCAAGGACTCGGAGGAGTTCCGCCAGTTCTCGAACGTGTTCCAGAAGACCGACCGCGTGTTTGTTGTGTCGAGCATCTTCGGTGGAACGGGCGCTGCGGGCTATCCGATCATTGTGAAGAACATCAGAAACGCTGCCAACAACGCCCAAATCAACAACCGAGGCGACCTGCGCGACGCACGAATCGGTGCGCTGACCGTTTTGCCCTATTTCAACGTGCAGCAAGACGACAACAGCCCGATTTCGCGTGGCGATTTCATCTCGAAAACCAAGTCGGCATTGTTCTATTACCACGACAACCTGACGGGGCTGCGCCAGAACGGTGTCGATTTGCCGCTGTCGAAAATCAACGCCTGCTACTACCTCGGCGACCAAGTGCCGTCGAACCCCTATTTCAACGACCCGGGCGGCAACGGACAGCGCAACGATGCCCACCTCGTGGAGTATGTCGGCGCGTTGTCGATTCTCGACTTCCTGTCGATTCCCGACGACCAGTTGCAGACCGTCGATGGCAACGCCCAGAACCCGATTTACAAGGAATTCGGCCTCGCCTACGACAAGCAGACGCTTTCGCTGAAGGACTTCGGTGTGCAGACGCGGGCGCTTGTCAATCGGCAGTTGGCGAAGTTCCATTTGGCTTATATGTACATCACCCATCAGTTGAAACAGGACATCGGACGCGGCTACACGCAGGACAAGCCCGAAATCTCGAATGCTTTCCTCTCGACCTCGTTCTACAACACGCTGACAGCCGATTTCTACGTCTCGTATCGGCAGTGGTTGCGCGAACTGAGGCAAAACCAGCGCAGTTTCGTTCCGTTCAACATCACGACCGACAAACTGAGCGACGCGCTGACCGACATCGCACCGAAGAGCGGTTTCCTGAAATCGACCATCGACTACAAAACCGTGCTCGCCGCGCTGAACAAAGCCTCGCAACAGGCGATGAAAACCCAGAAATACGGCACCGACCGCACGGCCTTGAAACTGCTCGACCTGCTCGACGAAACGCTCGACGGGCTGCTTGACGAGAAATTTGTGGGTGTAGTTTGAAACATTGAACATTGAGCATTGAACATTGAATATTGAGCATTGAACATTGACCATTGAAACATTGAACGGATGAGCAAGATACTTTCCTATAACAACAAAACGACGGGTGAGGGATGGATTCCCCTGACCAACCAGTACAACGCCGATGAAATCGATATGATCGACGACCCCAACGGCGGATTGTCGCAGCAACCGCGAACGGCCATTCCATCGCCTTTCGCGCAGATGGACCTCGTGAAAAACGCGTTTAAGCGCTTGTCGATGAGGCCTAACCTGCAAGGCGAGGCGATGGACGAGAAACTCGTTTCCAACGCCTTCGACGTGGCACAACTGTTTTTCAACTACTCGGAACTGCGCAATGTGCTGCGCATCGTCGAGTGGAACCGCGACACGCAACTCGAAATGCTGAAAAACTCGCCGCAGCACAAACTGTTGGGCGAAACCATCGAGATGTTCCTCGAACAAGACAAGGAAGCCTTCAATTTCGACAAGATGGACCGCCTCTATTTCCTCGTCTATGGCAATCAAGTGGTCGGTTCGACCTCGCCCGTGACGCTGTTTATGGCGACGCCCAACGCTGTCGAAAGCCGTTTCCCGATTCCCGTCGAGCAAAACGTGAACCTCTTCGACCTCTGGCGACCGCTTCACCGTCGCGACCAGAAGTTCGTGAAGTATATCTACGCCCTTTTCACGGCCTATCCCGACCTGAAAAAGTTCTGTGGCGAGGTCAATAGCTACCTCATCACGACGCTGCCGTTGCTGCCTGCCGCCTTGCAGAACGAGATTCTGAAGGAAATCGGTAATCCCGCCGCCTACGATTACGAAAGCATCGAGCGAGCCAAAACCTTCCTCGACACCTCGTTTGCGAAGATGGACGAGGGCATTCAGGCGCTCGGCATTCCCTTCTATCAGGCACGTGCCGAGGATGTGCAGAAAGCCATTCAAGAGAGCGATTTCAAGATTGTTCCCTCACGCGACGACTGCGGCGAACCGCTGCCGCTCGTGCTGCAAAACCACTTGAATGCGCCGCAAACCGACCCGTTCAAGTACATCACCTCGCCGTGGACCGACGCCACCGTCATCACGCCCGACGACTATCGGATGCCGCCTGAAAAGCGCGTGTTGCCCGCCACGAGCCACGAATATCCTTGGCTCACCGACGACGATTTCTTCCAGCCGACGCTCATCAAACTCGACTACACGCTCGACCGCGACTGCTTCTTCGACGGAAACCTGACGATTGGCTCTCGCGACACCGACGACTGCGACTTCGTGTTGCCCTTGAAACCGCTGTTTTTCAAGTATTTCAACGCAAGCGACCTCTGGGGAACCATCGCTGGAAAGCCGAAATTTGAACTCATCCACACGCAGAACGGTGCCACCGAGACCGTGCGCGCCATTTTGCGCATTCCCATCCAGAAACAAGGCAAATACATCACGCTCGAGCGCAACTACGTGGCAGCGCAGACCAACGACCTGCGCTACGACCAAGCCAACAATCGCGGCCATTTCCTGACCGTGCCCTTCGCGCTGAGCGTTTTTCCTTTCGTTCGCACACCGCAGGCCAACCAATACAGCGTCCAACTCATCGACCGAGCCCTCGGAATGTTGCAAAACTACGGACTTTCGCTTTCGTTCTTCAAAAACGGCTATCAGCAGCAACTGTCGGGCGACGCAGTGGTGCTTCGCGAACGCAGTCTGAAGTCGGAAAAGCGCGTCGGATCGCAATATTATAAACTCGCCGACGATTTCGACTACATCGCCGTGACCCTCACCGACGAGCGTGGCAATCGCGCCGCCGAGGGAATGGTTTGTCCGCGTTGGCCGGCCCACATCCCAGGCCACGACGCCTTCACGTTCAGCGTCGATTTCGGTACGACAAACACCCATCTGGAGTGTATGAAAGGCGGCGAAATGCCCGAACCGCTGCAACTCAACTCGGCCGCTACGCAACGCCTTCTGGCGACGCTCTACAACGGCGAACAAATCCTCTACGACGTGATTCTCAAACAGGAATTCCTGCCGAAAACCATCGGCGAAGACTACGGATTCCCGCAGCGCACGGTCATCAGTGAGGCTGAGCGGCTCGATGCCGAACACGTCGATGCAATTCTCGCACTGGCCGACGCCAACGTGCCGTTCATCTACGAAAAAGAGAGCATCGGCTATGGCAACCGCGTCGTTCCCAACCTGAAATGGTCCACCGAAATGGCGACGTCGAAGCGCGTGAAGGCTTATCTGACCGAACTCGCCCAACTGATGCGCACGAAGGTGTTGCTCGAAAACGGCGACATCACGAAAACGCGTCTCGTGTGGTTCTATCCGCTCGCGATGAAGGTCGGAAACATCCGAAAAATGAGCGAAATGTGGGAAAAGACGTTCCGCGAGGTCTTTGGCATTGCCGCCACGGAGGAAAACCTCATCCAAATGCCCGAATCGGTCGCGCCGTACTACTTCTACAAGTCGTCGAGCCAGTTCCGCGGCTCTGCTTCCAACGTGGCGAGCATCGACATTGGCGGTGGTTCAAGTGACGTGGTCGTATTCGAGAGCAATGCCCAGCAACCCACGATTCTCACGTCGTTCCGCTTCGCTGCCAATGTGCTCTTCGGCGACGGTTTTTCGGAAGTTCCCCACGGCGATTCGAACCCGATGCTCGTGAAATATGTCGATTATTTCAAGCGACTTTTCGATGGCGACGACGAGAAATACGGCGAACTCAACGGCATTCTCGACGACATCACTTCGAAGCGCAAGAGCGAGGACATCAATGCCTTCCTGTTCTCGGTGCAGAACAACAAAGTGGTCGGCGGAAATGACGTTTTCAGCTACAACCAACGACTCAACGAGGACGGACAGCGCAAAATCATCTTCATCTACTTCTACGTGACACTCATCTACTACGTGGCGCAGATGATGCGGCAGCGCGGCCTCGAAAAACCGCGTTCGGTGATGTTTAGCGGCACAGGTTCGAAAGTGCTCGACATCGTCGGCACGAAGCGCGACCTCGACCTGATTTCACAGGCCGTTTTCGAGCGCGTCTATGGTGAAAAATACGACCAAGACGGTTTTACGGTGGTGATGGAGCGCAAGGAACCGAAGCAGATTACCTGTCGCGGTGCCTTGATGCAGGTGCGCGACGACAGCGGCTGCATCAGCGTGGAGCGGCTCAACAAGTTGCTCGACGACTTCTCGACACCGCTGAAATACAACTATTCGATGATTGCGACGCAGAAACTGACCTACGACGATATGGCCTCTGCCGAGGTGCGCCAGCAAATCGTGGCGGCCGTGCGCGAATACAACGATTTCTTCTGCCAGTTGTGCGACGAAATGCACGTGGTCGATCGCTTCCTCGTCGATAACAAGTCGCTGCTGCGCTTCAAAGAACTCGTCAATAAGGACCTCGACCACCATCTGCTCAACGGTTGGAATTTCGTGAACAAAAATGCCGACGACAAAAATGGCAGCGACCCCATCGAAGACACGGTGTTCTTCTATCCCATCATCGGCAGTATTCGCGATAATTTGATTGAAAATCTGTAGGCCTCTCCCTAACCCTCTCCAAATGGAGAGGGAACGGTGAGAAAATCGTAAAATGCAGAAACATTGTAAATAAATCGTAAATTGTAAATAGTAAAATTGTAAATAAATAGCACATTGTAAATCGTAAAATTGTAAATTGAATTTCGATGTTTAATTTCAACAACAATAAGAAAGACAACGACCTGCCGCAGTTGGATTTGGACGAACTTTTCCAACGGTTGGAGCATCTGGAGCGGAAATGCCGCAGGATGGAGGCTCGGATAGCCGAATTGGAAGAAAAAAATGCCGATTCGGAGTTGAAAAATATGGATTCGGAGGCCAAAAATGTCGATTCGGAGCGGAATTTTGATTCGGAAACCACGACAGTGGAATCCGTCGGCATCCATATCGAAGAAACTCCTCACTCCACACTCCTCACTCCACACTCCTCACTCCACACTCCTCACTCCACACTCCACGAATCACACTCCACGGAAATCCTCTATCTCGCAGCGCCAACCCCCGACGGAACCTTCTCGCAGGCATCTGCGATGGAGCAAATCGGCAAGAGCATCTACCAACTCACCACCGCCGACGGCCAGAACGGCACTTTTATTCTGCTCGACACACCCGACGCCATTGCCACCGCGATGATTAGCGTGTCGCAGTTCGTGAAACCCGCCTGCAAAATCAGCGGAAACACCGCCATTCAACCGCGCCACATCATCACCGAGGAAGAAGGTGCTGCCTCGCGCGAGGGAACGGGCTGGAAAATCACCCGAAAGGCCGTCGTCAGGTTTGAGTGAGGACGAAATCACCTAAAAATAGTAATCATAATTTTAAACTCATCATTCAGAATCAGTGGAAGTAAAATGCCCCAAATGCCGATTTCGCTACGACACCCCCGTCAGTTCGGGTGTGAATGAAGTGGCTTGCGTGTGTCCGCGGTGCGGAACGCCCTTCACGTTTTCCGTGACCGAGGGCGACGAGCGACCGGTGCAGCGACCCGAAAACGGCGAAATGCAGCCCGAAACGCAAGAGAACGAGCGCGCAAAAGTGCCGCCGATTCCCCAACATTCCGACCCTCGGCAGGAGTCGCAAACGTCGTCGAACGGCAAAACGTCGTCGCAGACGCCACCGCCTTTCGTCACGCCAGATTCTAACAAGCGAAATCCCTACAGCCCCGACTATAAGCGGAAAAATAACGGTTGTTTGCGCAATTGTTTGTTGGTGTTCATCGTGTCGTTTGTCGTGCTGGTGTTCTTCGTCAGAAACTGCTACGAAGACCATTCCTACGGCTCTGACGTCATCGACAAAAACGAATTCTACGACGACTCGACCGACAATAAATTGGCTGAACTCGGACAGGAAATTCCGCCCCACTGGTTGGAAGGAACTTGGCGCGTGGAGGCCGACTACGGCGTAGTGAATGTGGCGATTCGCGGCAACCAAATTCGCGAAGTGCTGCCCGACGGCGAAATCAACCGCGGCACATTTTTCTACAAAAACGGCAACCTCTACTGCGACTTCGGCGAGGAAAAACTCGTTCTGCTGAAACTCAATCTGAAGAAAAAAATCATCATCTACGGCAAACTGCCGATGGTAAAACAAAACTAAAATGAAGAAAATCATTCTTACGGGCGACCGCCCGACCGGAAAACTCCACTTGGGCCACTATATCGGCTCGCTGCGCCGCCGCGTGGAACTGCAAAACGCTGGCGACTATGAAAAAATGTTCGTGTTTATGGCCGATGTGCAGGCACTGACCGACAACGCGGAAAATCCCGAAAAACTGCGCCAGAGCATCGTGGAAGTGGCGCTCGACTGGCTTGCTGCCGGCCTCGACCCCGAGAAATCGACGCTGTTCATCCAGAGCCACATTCCCGAACTGACCGAACTCACGACCTACTTGATGAACCTCATCACCGTGAGCCGCGTACAGCGCAATCCGACGGTGAAAACCGAGATTAAAATGCGCAATTTCGAGGCAAACATTCCCCTCGGATTCTTCTGCTATCCCGTATCGCAAGCCGCCGACATCACGCTGTTCAAGGCTACGACTGTGCCCGCAGGCGAGGATCAGGAGCCGATGCTCGAAGTGACGCGCGAACTCGTGCGCCGTTTCAACAATGTCTATGGCGAGGTGCTTGTCGAACCCGAAATTATGCTGCCCGAAAACCTCACTGCCCGCCGCCTGCCTGGCACCGACGGAAAGGAAAAAATGTCGAAATCGCTCGGCAACTGCATCTATCTCAGCGACTCCGCCGACGAGGTTTGGCAGAAGGTTCGTTCGATGTACACCGACCCCGAGCACATCAACCTCAACGACCCGGGCCACGTCGAGGGCAATGCCGTTTTCACCTATCTCGACGCTTTCTCTACTGACGACCATTTCGCTCGCTATTGGCCTGAATATCAGAACCTTGACGAGTTGAAAGACCACTATCGTCGCGGTGGATTGGGCGATATGAAGTGCAAAAAGTTCCTCAACGAGGTGCTCAACGAGTTCTTGGAGCCGATGCGCCTGCGTCGCCGCGAATTTGAGAAGGACATCCCCGAAATCTACAACATTTTAAAGAAAGGTACCACGCGTGCGCGTGAGACGGCTGCCCAGACGATGGACGAAGTGCGCCGTGCGATGCAAATCGACTATTTCAACGACGAGGAACTGATTCGTCAGCAGACGGAGAAGTTTGCCGCGAAAGGTTGATTCTGTGTAAGAAATTGATATTCAACTCGTTATGAACCTCGAATTAGAACCACTCCGACTGCCCAACGACCAGCAACGCCCCTTTGTGATTGCGGGGCCGTGCGCGGCGGAGAATGAAGAACAAGTGATGGCGACGGCCCGAAAATTGCAGGAAATGGGCTGTGGCATCTACCGTGCCGGTGTGTGGAAGCCGCGCACGAAGCCGGGTTGCTTCGAGGGACACGGCGAAAAGGCGCTGCCTTGGCTCCAACGGGTGAAAAACGAACTGGGAATGGCTGTAGCCATCGAGGTGGCGACGCCCGAACACGTGGAACTGGCGATGAAATACGGCATCGACACGTTCTGGGTGGGTGCGCGGACAACGGCCAATCCTTTCGCCGTGCAGGCCCTTGCCGACGCGCTGAAAGGCATCGACGTGCCTGTTTTCGTGAAAAATCCCGTGAATCCCGACCTTGAATTGTGGGTTGGTGCACTGCAACGGTTCAATGCCGCTGGTGTGCGCCGTCTGGCGGCCATTCATCGCGGTTTTTCGTCATACGACAGCAGTTTCTACCGCAATTCTCCGATGTGGCAGATTCCCATCGAACTGCGCCGTCGCTATCCGAACCTACCACTCATCACCGACCCGAGCCACATTGGTGGACGGCGCGAACTCATCGCCCCGATTGCGCAGCAGGCGATGGACTTGGGCTTCGACGGCCTGATGGTCGAGTGCCATTGCTCGCCCGACGAGGCACTGAGCGACGCGATGCAACAAGTCACGCCCCAAACCCTCACCGACCTGCTTTCGCGCCTCGTCATTCGCGACGAAAGTGTTTCGACGGAGGGAATTGCGCAGTTCCGCCACGAAATCGACGAAATCGACAGCCAACTGATGGATTTGCTGGCGAAGCGGATGCGCGTGTGTCGCGACATCGGACAATACAAAAAGGAGCACAATATGACTGTGCTCCAAACCATTCGCTACAGCGAAATCCTTTCAAAACGCGGCGAACAGGGCACTCAGAGCGGTATGTCGCCCGAGTTTGTCACCAGCATTTTCGGCCATATCCACGAAGAAAGCATCCGACAGCAAATCGAAGAGATGCACTTCGCCTCGTCCGACCAGTCAGAAAAGGATTGAAGCAAATCAACTTTTTAATCTTCAAAAAGGAAGTCTAACTTCGTTGATTTGGATGTTCGGGAAGCGTTTTTTGAGGGCTTTCTCCTCCTCTTCGCTCACATTTCCGTTAACCCTCAAATCGCCGATGGAAACCTTTTCGAGCCATTCGGGAAGGATGACCTTGTGGTCGGTGAAATCGAGGGTCAGATGGTAGATGTGACCCAGTTGCGACAACACTTCGGGCACGTTTTCGATGCGAAGGTGAATCGACCCTTGTTCATTTTTCTTTTGAAGTTCTTTGAGCAATGTCTCGTCGGTTTCGGCAATGCGCACGAGCCACCCGATTCTCGGTTTGAGCGTGTTTGTTGAAAGGTCTTCTTCCGCCCCGATGAAGCCAGCCCAAAGTTCCATCGGCACTTCTGCGATGACTTTTCCATTCCCGTCACATTCTTTGTATCGGAAGCCGACGCGGACGCGCTCCGTCGGCATTTTCTTCGTGTGGGGAACGCTGTCGAGCGTCAGTCCGTCTTCGTTGGGGAAGAATTTCAGCATCCAGCCGTCGAGTTGGGTCGTTTTGCCCGAAGCGTAGGCGCCGCCCACCAATTCCTTCACGCGGTCTTTCTTGACGATGCCCTGCCAGAACTGCTGACGGGGTTTTCCTTCGGCGGCGCGGATGAACTCGGTGAGAATCGGTTCGAGACCCTTCGTCCATTCGCCAAGTCCGAATTGTTCCAACTGTTTTGTTTTTTTGAGTACGTTGCGCCAGTCGTCGGGCGTTCCTTCGAGCGTAATCGACGGAATGCCGCAGCCAATCATCATCACCACGTATTCGAAATACGATTTCACGGTTTCCATCAGCGTGATTTGCGATGCGACACGCTCCACAGGTCCCGTCGTCGTGAAGTTGGCGGTGATGGTTTTGGCGATGTCTTTTTTCGTGAATTGGTCGATTTTCGAACCGAATCCGTCAATCAATTTCGGCCATTCGGCTTCGAAGAGGTTGCGGTCGGTGATCACAATTAGCGTTTGTTTCCCCTCGTGACTCACCAGTTTCGAGCGCATTTCCTCGGCGTGGGCGTTCACGTAGCGGGCAAACCCTTGACTGATGAGCAGCCAAATCATATCGGGCGAGAGCACCAGCGACTGATGGTTGGCGTAGGCCTGCACGATGCACCGATAAAAGGCGTCGTGACCCAGATTCAGCAGGTTCTGTTCGTTGGCAAAACTTGTGGCGACGAGGCCGTGGTGGTCGGTGCGGATGTTCTCGTCGTTCATCATAAATTTCGCGATTCTGTTGCCGTCGAAGTGTTGATTTCGTTTGTTGATGGGCTCCAGAAATTCATCGACCACAAAGGTGATGCTGCCTTTCGACTGCTGGATGATTTTCTTGTCGTCGGCGGCATATCCCGCCATTGCCATAAGGCTGAATGTTGCTAAAATCAATTTTTTCATAACGGTTTCGGTTTTCTTTTGCAAAGTTACTTTATTTTTCTACAAAGATAACGATTTTGTGTGGAATTTTGTACCATTAAATTTTGTTAAATATCGTATTAAAGCCATACATTTTTTGAGTTATCTTGATAAAAGTGTAGTCAAACAACATTTTTATCTTGATAAAAGTGTAGTCAAAATACATTTTTATCTTGATAAAAGTGTAATCTGACTGCATTTGATGGCGATTTATTATTCATTGAACTTGATGGGAATATTGAGATGTACGCGAACTGGTTCTCCTTTTTCGTTTTTTCCCGGATTCCAATTTGGCATCATTTTGACAATCCGCACAGCCTCGTCTATGCATATCTGTTCAATCATTGGGCTACTGCACGGAGCACCCGATTTTTCTTTAAGAAATACTTTTCCTGCTTCTGGATGTTGGATTTTTCCATTTTTTCCGACAATAAACGACACGACCACTTTTCCGTGAACGCCTCTCCGAATCACATCTTGGGGGCATTGGATATTGTTCTCGATAAACTCCATAATAGCTTTTTCTCCACCAGGGAATTGGGGCATTTGAGCTACAACCTCATAAATTTCACCTTCTTGGTCGATGGGATGCGCCGTGATTTCAATAACGATGGCGTATTTATTGCGATATTTTTCGTCTACAGCATCGGCTTTCCAAACGCTGATGCTGTCGATAATCAATCCTTTTGGCTTGAGGAGTTCGTTTTTAATATCCTCGTCAGTACCATTTTTCAAGAGGTAAAAAGGGAAATCACTACATTCCTCTCCGTTAATCAACACCAAAATGTCTTCGTGGTCGGTGGTTGGTGCAGAAGTTCCACGAATTCTGATGCTTCCAGTGTATTCCGATTTTTTGCTTGTTCCGTAGCCGACGACGATGATTTCGTCGAGAGCACTATCGTCGGGCGCGAGCGCGATGTTCAGACTCGGTTGCGCTTCTACGACGGTAGGATACATTCCCACAAAGAAGATTTTCAAGAGACTACCTTTCGGACACCGCAGCGAAAAATTGCCGTTTACATCGGTGGCGGCTCCAATTTTCGTGCCAACCACCATCACCGTGGCACCAACGACGGGCTCTTTGTCCGTCAGGGAAAAGACGTTGCCGCTGACTTCGATGATTTCTTTCTTTTCATCTCCTTTCTCCTCGATTTCTTTCTCAACTTTCGCGGTTGCTTTTTGCGTGGAGATCGAGTCGTTGGGTTTCTGGGCAATTTTTTGCGCGAAAATCGAGCCTTCCGATGCTGTCTTTTGATGGATTTCGGTGGCTTTCGGCTCTATTTCGGCGATGAGTTCGGCATTTTCTTTCGTCAGTTGGTTGAGGCGAAGCAATCCCGCGCCAGTCATCACTGCCAATGCCGCGATGGCTGCCGCCCAGAGCCAAGTCTTCCGCCGTTTTTCGTCTTTCGGCTGTGCCATTAAACGGTCTTTTTCCTCGTCGCTGAACAGCGATTCGGTCGCGTCGAACGCCCTGAACATCGCGGCATAGTCGGCCCATTCGTCGGGAATGTCGTCGGTCGAGCGGAAGAACTCGGCCAGTTGTCGCTCCTCGGCGTCGGTCGTCAGTGCCTCGTCGTATCGGCGCAGCAGTTCGTTGATGTCGTTTCGGTTCGTCATTTCCTTTTTTTGTAGAGTTGCCAAAGTTGTTTTCTCGCTTTCGCCACTTTCGAGCGCACGGCTGCTTCGGTGGTGCCTAAGATGGTGGCCATTTCGCTGTAGGAAAGGCCGTCGATTCCCTTCATTTGGATGGCTGCTCGCGCTCCGACGGGCAGTTGCCGCAGACATTCCATCATCCATTCGTGTTGTTCGCGGACGATGAGGTGCGTTTCGGCGTGGGGTGCGTGGTCGGCAGCGAGCGAGTCGATGGCGACCACCTTTCCGTGGCTTTTCTGCTGTCGTAGCAGGTCGATGCAATGGTTTTTCACGCATTGCTGAGCGAAGGCTGGCAGTTCACCGATGTTGCCGAGTCGGTCGCGCACAATCCAGCATCGCATCAGCGTTTCCTGCACGGCATCTTCGGCCAGGTCTGCGTCGTGCAGAAAGCCTTTCGCCGTGCGTACAAGTTGCTCGCGCAGTTGTCCGACGGATTGCTCGAATTCCGCTATTTCTTTCCGATATGAAGGGTACTCCGTTTTCATTTTCTACCAATATAACGAAATTCTTTGGAAATCGTACCCTTAAATTTTGTTAATTTTGTAACCCTACCATTTTTATAAGGGAATTTCTATTCCTTGTGCTGAATAAAATGGCTGCAAATTCGGCTGAGCATCGTGTTTTTGTCCGTTACGCGCTCGTAGATACACCATTTTTCCTTGCCGACAGGATTGCTGTTCATCACGAAGGCATCTTTCGTCAGCCAATAGATTCGTCGGTTATGGTTGTCTCCGCTGACGAACGTTTCTTTGCCGTTGTAGGTGATGTTATCGTATTCGCCAGCCACCAACTGCCGTTTATAGAACATCGCGAAGAAAAAGTGTTTCGACGGTGTGAAAATGTAGTATTCAGCGAAGTCGTTCTGGTCGTATTCGCGTTTGGGATTCGTCTGATTGAGATAGGCCAGCATATCTTTCCAATTATCTACTTTTTTCAGGTTTTCAACCCAATTTTCGACGCCATCGCCGGCAATCATTTGTATTTCCATCGTGCTCTTCCACGTGCCGATGAGTTGATTCTTCGGGTCGGACTGCTGCGACGTTCTCAGTTCATCGAAGATGGGTTTGGCGGCCTCGGAATATTTTCCCGACTCGTAAAATTCGTAGCACCATTGGTTGTAGGGAAAAATCGTGTGGTTGGGAATCGTGCTCCACCATTTCTGCGTGAAACGCTTCGAATTGCTGTCATAGACTCGTGTGCTTTTGTCAATCAAGTCGAGGTCGGTTCTCGCGCCCGTGTAGTTGAAGGGTCGGAAGTCGGGAATGTCTATCATAAAAATTTTTCTGTTCGCGTTATTGACTTGAAGCCGCATCGTCACACTGTCGGTCACAATTTTATAGATGTCGCCGATGTAAGGCTTGATTTCCCGATTGCCTTTGAGCGACATCAGTTTGTAGATTCCGCGAGGATTCTCGGTCAGCGAAAGATTTTCGTGCGACTCCTGCCCCTCCTCGATGATGAGGTTTTGTTGATTTCTCAGGGTATTGTTTCCGTCTGATTGGATTCCATTCTGCCGCTCAAAATATTTTTGCGCAATGGCTACGGCATCGCCCTTCTGCACACGCATCCAGACTTCTTTGCCGCGCATTCCGTTTCCGGGCATCGTATAGGTAATTCCCAGAACATTATTGTCTTCAAATAGCCTGAAGGTCAGTTCGTTGTCCATCCCCTTCGATTTCGTGTCGGTATCTATCGTTTCAATATGCTCCACGAAGGTACTGTCCGACGCCATCGACCATGTTCCGGAAACGTAAAGGGCGGCAGGCGCGCTGGGGTTCATCTGCGCCATGTTGTAGAACGTGCCGTCGCCGCAGAGAATCTTGTATTGAGGAATAAATCTCACATGAATGCCGCCATCGGCAGTGGGCTGCGGGAGGCACTGCTGCCAGATGCCCGTGAGCACGGCTTTTTGTTCTGCAAACTTGTTACCGTTTTTCTTGTTTGTCGCCGTCATCGGCAGTGCCAGCATCAGAAGTGTGGCGAGGATGATTTTTGTTTTCATAAAAATATTTTTAATGGTTATTGATTCGTTTGTTTCTGCAAAAATAACGATTTTTTTTCGATTTCGCACCCTTAAATTTTGTTTATTTTATTGCCTACCATTTTTATAAAGGCATATCTATTCCTTGTGCTGAATAAAATGGCTGCCAATTCGGTTGAGCATCGTCTGGTCGTCTTTCACGCGCTCCCAAATTCGATACAATACCTTTTTTCCCATACGCTGTTTGATGGCGAAAAAGTCGTCGGTCAGCCAATGTATTTCCATCACCTCACCACCTGGTGCCGTGACCGATTCTTTGCCGTTATAAGTGATATTGTCGAAGGCTCCCATCATTTCTTTCATATTATCTAACATTCTCATAATAAAGAAATGCGACGGAGTATATACCTGAAACTGTTTGGGTTCTCCCGGATCGGATTGTCTGAAATAAGTCAGCACATCCTTCAGATTGTCCACTTTTTTTAATTCGTCAATCCAATTTCCTTGGCTTTCTCCATCCATTTTATCAATTTTCATCACATACTGCCACGTGCCGATGAGTGGATTGTTCGGGTCGCGTGCGGGTGCGCTCGTCAGCATCTCGGCAACGGATTTGGCCGCTTTGGAATATTTTCCTGACTCATAATATTCGTAACTCCAATTGTTATAGGGATAATAGGCACTGTTCGGAAGCGTACTCCACCATTTCAGCGTGAAATGCTTGTCGTTGCTGTCGAAAATGCGTATGCTTTTGTCGGCTGTTCGGTCAAGGTCAGTTTTTTCACCCGTGTAGTTGAGAACGATGGGGTCGGAATGGTCGATTCTGAACATATTGTTGGGTCCTCCTATCATTGTCATTCTCATCGTGACCTGATCGGTGCAGATTTTATAGACATCGTGGGGATAAGGATTGATTTCCTGAATACCGCCCTTAATGGACATCAGTTTGTAGATTCCGCGTGGGTTCTCGGTCGGTCTGTCGGTGGGTCGAGCCGTGATTTCAATGACCGATTTCACCCAGTTGCCGAATTTCTGGCGGAATTGGTCTTTCTTTTTCTCATTTTTCCAAATGTCAATTCGGTCAAGGGTCAAATTCCGCGAATTCAGGAATTTTTCATAATCATCGTATGTTCCATTGATGATGAAATCGGAGGTGATGTCGCTACACTGTTCGCCGTTAATCACAATCAAAACGCTGTCTTTGGTGGGTGTGGATATGCTGTTAAGGTTTTCCTTTTTCGAGGTTCTGTTTTTACTTTGCGATGAGATTATTTCCCTCACACGTGTCACGTCAAAATAAATCGTTGGGCGATCGTAGCGCATACTGCTTTCGTCAAGCGTGATGATGTCGCATTTCCCATCAAATTCCTGCATTTTAATCTTCCAAATATTCAGATAATGGCGCATAAAATTGTATTCGTCGCTAATTTTGGTAACATCGAAAGGATGCTCAGCCGAGCCGTCGCCCGTCATAAGTATTGTCCAGAAAATACATCTGGAACGAAAAAGATAGTCGCTTGCTTCAACCAAACTCGTCGAGTCTTTCGCCAACGAAAATAGAATGTTACTCGCCGTAGTCAGCGCATCCAAGTTCAGTGGGTTGATTTCCAGCATTTTCCTCGTCAGTGCCAGACATTCCTCCTTTTTTCCCGCTTTTCTGAGTTCGTACATTTCGAACATATACAATTCGTCTTCGCGGTCGTTCGTGAGGTACGACTGACCGTAGAAAGCAAGGATTTTTTCCTCGTCGGTCAAGGGTTTTCCTTTTTTCTTCGCCGAAAATCTTTCCACCAACTCCTTGATTCGTTCAGGGTTTTCGGTTGCTTCCTTTTTGATAAATTCCCAATCCACGGGAAAAAATTCTTTCTTTTGCTGCGCCGTCATCGACAGTGCCAGCATCAGAAGTGTGGCGAGGATGATTTTTGTTTTCATAAGATTTATTTTTTATGGGTTATTGATTCTATTGTTTCTGCAAAGATAACGATATTTTTTCGATTTCGCACCCTTGAAAACGCAAATTTTCATTTTTCACGTTCCGTTTGAGGCGGCATTTTCTCCAAAAAATAGATTGTTATATGTTCGCGCACGCGCACGGCTTCGCCATCTTCCCGTCTGCCTGGCTCCCATCGCGGCATCTTTTTGACAACTCGCAGAGCCTCTTGTGCACATTGTTTCTTGATGCTTGAATCGTTGCACGGTTTGCCCGATTGGTCTTTCAAACGATAATCGATGACTTCGGGTTCTTCGACCGCCCCGTCTTTTCCAATGACGCAATCAATGAGAACCATTCCGTAAATGCCTTGCCGAAGCATTTCTTTGGGATGACGGACATTCTCCGCAATGAACAATGTTTGAGCGTCGTAGCCGCCAGGGAAGCGAGGCATTTTCTTTACAAACCTGAAAATTTCGCCTTTTGGGTTGATGAGGTGCGCCTTGATTTCATAGACGATTTCTATCAGTTTTTCTGCACCAGATGCAACATATCCCCCTTTACGATATTTTTTTAGAGATTCATCGTCTTTCAAGATTTTTACATCGTCAAGAATATAATTCCGTTCTTTGAGAAAAGCCATTAACACCTCAATGGGAATCTCCTGGATTTCTCCGTTTCTAAATGGGTCGTCAGGGAGGTTGTCGCGACATCTTTCGCCGTTGATAAAGATTAAGGAAAAAGGCGGGTCGCCGATGACTGCATTCGAATTCAGCAATTCGTCCTGCGACTTGATTTCGAGCGAGTATGGCAGCTTCTCAACTTTACTGATGGCCAGCTTGAGCTCTTGTAAATCGGATTTCTCCGAATGTTTTGCTTTCTGCGAACAGGATGCATTCGTCAGAAAGATTGCAAACGACAAAAATAACAGTAGCTTTTTCATTGTCTTGTAGTTTTAGTTGTTATCAATAGCGATATGGTGGTTTTTTCATAGTTTTTTCGTCAAATACGATCGGACTACTAAATTTCACGCGGACGGGAATTCCGTTTTGTGTGCCTGGCTGCCATCGTGGCATCAATTTGAGCACTCGCAGGGCTTCTTTCTCACAAGATTTCAACAGTTTTGAATTGTTAGGTATCGGATTTCCGTTTTTGTCCATAATGGTACTCTTGACAATTTTAAATCCAGTGGCTGAGCCATCCTTCTCAACCACAAACGACACAAAAACTTTGCATTGAATGCCTGCCTCTACTACTTCTATGGGCATTTGGATATTTTTATGAATAAAATCTTTCAGTGCGACATCGCCGCCTGGGAATTGGGGCATTGTCTCGTAATCACTGAAAACACCATCGGAATTTTCATCTGACGTTGAAACCATCGGTGGTTTTTTCGGCTGAACCAGAGGCTTCAGTTTGGTTTTTGGACGCAGCGAATCAGCGAAAAGGCTGTCTGCTGTTCGTTTGTTTTCAGCCTGACCGCTACAACTTTGGCATAGCAGCGGCAGCACCATCAGCGAAAAGAAAAGAATTGTGGCGAAACGCCGAATGTTAATTGCTTTCATATCTCAATTTTTTGATTTTTAGTTTTTAATTTCAAAATGTCGCTGCAAAAATACGACGGAAAAGGGGCGGTCGCCAAATTTTTTCGCACGAAATTTTACACTGTATTTACACAATGCATCAAAAAGTGATTTGTAATCGTTTGAACCCCAATTGATTACACGAATTTTACACTGACTTTACACAATGGCGATTTTCTTTAGATTTGCGATGCGCTAACTCGCTAGTTTTTAAAATCACCATGAATCATATTTTATTGATTAGCCGAACTTAATGATTTACTCAAGCCCTCGCTATCGTTGATGAAAATAATACCATCCATTCTCGTTTTGGGGTTTATCAACTCAAATTGTTTTTTCTTAGAATAAGGTTGGCCTATATATCGAATATATTGAACGCCATCTTTGAAAAATGCGGAATGACAATAGACATACGCCCCCGAATGTTCGCTGAAAAAGTCTTCAATGCTTCCGTCTATTGGGGGTGAGATGCGATGCTCGGCGAATTCGGCTTTTCCATCTTTCGTGGGGGAAACATTTGTAACAATTCCGTTCCCGACAGTTATTCCAATACAACTATATTCATCGCCATAGTGCTCTCTCATATATGATCCAAATGAGCGGACAGGTGCAGAAGGCGAGGTAAAGGAATGGTTCGCGTGTAAAAAGTGCGTCCATATTGTGACAGTTTTTCCTTGAGGGGCAAACAAATTAGTCAGGAATACTGCATTTTCTTTCATAATGGAGTCCCTGTAATGCAATCGTATTTCTGGAGCCATAGTTGCTTTTTGGGACATTTCCAGATTGTGCTTGATCAATTCGTATTCTGTATTCCCCAAGATATTTTTGATTTCAGACTGTTGCCGTAGAAAAGCTAAAATCGAAGACGGTTTGTCAATAAGGATTTTTGACAACAAAGCCGAGAGGTCAACCAAAAGTTTGTTTTTTTTCGTCAGGTTCAGACAAGTAACATATTCAGCCAATAGTTTGTAATTGGCCTCATCTGACAAATTCAAATCCATACCCATCAGTGTCACTTTGTCGTCGGGATGAGCGTTGTTGTATTGTTTCAGCCATAAAACCAAATCGGCCAAAACAGAGGCATCAAAAAGCATTCCGAGATTCTTTAAGATGCTATCCCCCCTGAAAACGGACTCCCCTTGTATTTCTTTATTGAGAAACATCATTGTTTCAGAAGACAATTCCAATAAAATCAGCCTGCAATCATTGTTCAAGACACGATGCTTGATGATTTGGGCGGCAGCCCGATTTACCGTACCGCTGCCATGCACGGTTTCGCCGAGGGCTACGATTTTCTTGCTTTTCAATTCCTCGATGTTTCCATACAAATCTTCTTCAAAAGAAAGCGTCTTGATTTCCTCTGGATTAGATACGGAAAAGGGTTCGATTATGGGCAATGCAAACTCATTAAGAGAGCGGCCATCGGCCAAAATCTCCACTCGGTCTAACCAAATCACCAATTCCCGATTCGGGTCTTTTTTGTCGTTACGCCCATAGACACCCAATCGAAGGTTAAGAAGTTTTACATTAGAAGCAGGAATTTTAATTGAAGCAGTATTCCACGTAGTATCTTGTAGATTGGCGCTCAATGTATCCGTAAACAGGATTTTCTCGTGTTTTGAAATCCTGTCAATGAGCAGTCGAGCCTGTTTCAGATTTTTCTGCTTCGAGGTCATGCGTACTTCAATCGTATCAATTGGTGCTTCGGGAAGCAAAATTGTATTAAAGAAGCTGCTGCTGAGAGATGCAGGAATTTGAAGCCTTGCCCATTTCTTTTGAGGAGAAATCTTCAAAGGATGTTTGTGGTGATAGACTGTGGCACTGTCTATCATCACACTACTTTGGTTTACAAATGAAATCCAATTAGGCACACTATCGTTGAAGTGAGCAAAATTCAGATTGTATCTTTCTTCGTAGGTTTGGCCATATATTTTGTTAATATGGAAAAATATAACAAAGAGAAGCAGATATAATAGAAACCTTTTCATCGCTTAGTTGTTTTTTATGATTTCATGTTGCAAAGTTACGATTAAACGAGGAAAATACAAAATAACCCCCTTTATTTTAATTGAAAAATAAGCCAAATGGGATACGAATGAAGGATTTATGAGTTATAAAGCTCTCCCGCAAATATCAGGAATCCCAACGACAACAAAAAAGCGATGGGTACGACAATGTAAGGGCTTAGATGGTAAAATGGATGCCGCTTTTGCTCATATCGCTCGACCAATTTATGACCGCGCCCTTTATATGCGTAAAAAATCGTCAGCGCAACCATCAAGACTACAGCATAAACATAGCGGTTTGTCCGTGGCATAAGTGTAATATGAAAAAAATGTGATGTTAATAATGAAGCCCCTCCTAAAATGCACGTTATCCACCACGCCACAACACCAATTCCCCCGAGAATCGGGCAGTCATCATAGTTTCTGGTCTTAATGCCAAGTTGATAGCCTTTCACAAATAAATAGTTACAGAGTAGCATAGTTGTTTCTTTTTGCTGCAAAGGTACAAATTATTTCGGAATAATTACGGTTTTTGGGCATTTTCAATCAAAAAGTGAAGGGAATGTTGTAGCGTATGCGAACAGGTTCACCTTTTACGTTTCTGCCTGGCTCCCATCTCGGCATCATTTTGATGATTCGCAACGCCTCTTTTTCGCACAGCTTTTTGACAGTTGAATCGGTACACGGATTGCCCGATTTATCCTTTAAGAGGTTATTGACGATTCCGTATTCTCCGATGCTCCCGTCTTTCTCAATGATGAATTGCACGACGACCTTTCCGTGAACGCTATCTTGAATCATCTTTTTAGGATAACGGATATTTTGGTCAATGAGCGCCATCAAAGCCTTTTCGCCGCCAGGAAAATAGGGCATATGAGCTTCTACCTCATAAATTTCCCCTTTTTGATTGATGGGGTGAGCCTTGATTTCATAGACGATTTCAAGCCATTCTTCTTCTCCTGATTTAACGAAGCCGCCCTGACGGTATTTCGCCAATGATTTGTCGTCTTTCAAGATTTTAATGTCATCAACAATAAAATTCCGCTTTTTGAAAATTTTTATTATCTCTTTAATCGTATCATTTTCCAGACGTTCATCACTTGAAAAATCCCGACCTATTTTGCCGTTGATAATTACTAAAGAAGTCGTGGGCGGGCAGCCGATGGGCGTATTCAAATCCAACAATTCGTCCTGCGACTTGATTTCGAGCGAGTCTGGCAGATACACAATTTTTTTTGCGACCACCATGTCCTCTTGTGGGCAAGATTCTTCAGAACGATTTGTTTTCTGCGAACACGAAACATTCGTCAGAAAGATTGCAAACGACAAAAATAACATTAACTTTTTCATTGTTTTATAGTTTTTAGTTGTGAATAGTTTTTTTCGTCAAAAGATGACAGGAATATGAATGCGAACGCGCACGGCCTCGCCTTTTTCGTTTCTGCTCGGCTTCCATCGCGGCATCATTCCGACCACTCGCAACGCTTCATCTTCGCATTGTTTGTTGAGGACGGAATCGGTGCACGGACGGCTCATTTTGTCCCTGAGAAGATTCCTTTCGATTTCCGGCTCCTCGACGCGTCCGTCTTTCCCGATGACACACGTCACAACGACCCTTCCGTGAATGCCCGAATCAACCATCTTTTTCGTGTAACGGATGTTGTCGTCAATGAAGCCCGTCAGAGCCTCTATGTCACCGTAGAATCGGAACAAGTTGGTGTCAATCCCTCTGCTAAAATGCCCTCGATAGTCATTGGCAAATTCGGGTATATTCGGTCCGGGGAATTGGGGCAGTTCCGTCGCGACATTGAGGAAAATCTCGCCCTTTTGGTTGATGGGATGCGCCTTGATTTCATAGACGGCTTTTATCCCTTGTTCAGTACCGGGATAGACGAATCCGCCTTGACGGTATTTATCCACTGAAGAAAATTGTTCTTGCAAGACCAGAGAATAGTAATCTTGCAAGATGTTTACGTCGTCAAGTACATAATTCTTTTTCTTGAGAATTTCTTCCAACTCGCTACGGGTCAATGCTTTGAAAAAGTCTATACCATAATCCTCTTCAGGAAAGTCATAACGTCTTTCGCCGTTGATAAAGGCCAGTGAAAAAGGTCTGAGTCCGCCGATGATTTTAGGTATTCCAAGGGTATCGTCGTGATAGATGTTCCATTTTCCTTTCACGATTGCCTCTTGTGGTGCTCTGCGACGGATGCGACCAACGATTCTGTCGGGGCCATCAATTTTGGTGCTAGGGGACTTTACGAGGGCTTCCACTCCGATGTCGAGAATGCCGTTGTTCACTCGCTCGCCATATTCTGGACGATAGTATTCCTTGACGTGCTCGCCTTTCTCGCCTTTCCAGAAAACAGCACTTGTTATTCTCAAGTTGCGGTCGGAAAAGTATTCAAAAATGCCCTTTATCGTATCATTTTCTATACAATAGCCATCAGTCAGCAACTCCTGAGGAAAATCGCGCCATTCCTCGCCGTTTACCAACACTAAAATGCTGTCGGCGTAAGCAGCATTCGACTTTTCCAAACGATTTACTTTCTGCGAACAGGAAACCATCGTCAGAAAGACGGCTGACGAAAGGAAAAAAATCGTGGCGAATCGCCAAATGTTGTTTGTTTTCATCATACTATTTTACTATTTTACGATTTGACAATTGATATAAATTTTTCACTTAAAAAAGTTTTCGCTGCAAAAATACGACGGAAAAAGGTCGGTTGCCAAATTTTTTCGCACGAAATTTTACACCGACTTTACACAATTCAGTGATTTTCGTTTTGTAATCGGCTGAAAACCAATCTGTTACACGAATTTTACACTGACTTTACACAATGGCGATTTTCTTCAGGTTTCGGCCCAAAGTCGAGGATACGAATGAAGGATTTCCCCCTAAAATGTACGTTACGTTTTTACATCCTTTTTAAATTTATTGCAGATAGTCTTCAATAAGCCATCCGCATTTATTCACCGTCACCTTATAATAACGGCCTGTCATAAGACGCAAATCAGTAGTATAATAAGGCGCAAACGATCCTGATGGTAAACTCTCAACAAAACTCTTCAAACTCGTAAATAATGCATCTGTTTCCTTGTCAGGATGATTTGGCAACAAAAGATCTATCGTATAAGTAACAACTTTTTTACTTCTTGGATAGTTCTTGGCATACAACAAAACAGAGAATGTTTTTTCTGAAGTTCTTGCATGCATCATTGTATTCATGCCTTGTAGGGCTCCCAGCAAATGAGCACCTCCACTTACGTTGTGATACCATTCTCCATCCAATACCATAGAATAATGATTTGCATACGCAAAGAAGTCAGAGTAGTTTACAACAGGAGATCGACTCAATAATTCTCCATCCATGTAAACTTCCATGCAAGCAGCAGGTGAAACCACATAGCCCATATACCAGCGAGGAGCCCTTAGTGAGATAATCTCTCCATTCATCATTTTCTTTAGTTCCTCATCCTTCATCTTCTTAAACAAAGTTTGCTGTGAAACTCCATTCTTGTCTAAAAGATCTACTAGGCTGAAAGAACCTAATCTATTCCATACGCCACGACAATCTCTGATTTCCTTTTTGGGGTGGTTTCTCAGTGGTGATAATATCATGACGCTTTCCCCGATGGTTCCTATTCTTTTGACGGAATCAAGTCCTGCATAAGGCGACTTTGTAAATTTGACATCCTTATACTTAAAGAACGCCTCCTTCATCTCCATGACGCTAACCGTTTCCGTAAAATAACGACGACTAAAGTTTGTCAGGTTATATTTCGTATTTTGTTGATACTCAGCCCAACTTTTGCTTAAATGGTCAAGTGATAATTCTTTTTGAATGATAAACTGACCATATACATTTGATACACTTAGAATCAAAAGTACTAATATAAACAGTTTGTGGTTATTTCTCATAATATGAATCATTAATTAAACATAATTTATTGGTGAATAATCGCTACAAAGTTACACTTTTCAGAGCGAATCTCCAAATATTTTGCCACTTTTATGAGGGAATAATTGATGCGTGGATTTCACCATTGATGCCGGCATCAGCCACTTTTTGGGGTGTTTTGAAAGTGTTTTCAAGAAACTTCTGAAGATTTCTCTCTTCTCCGGGGTATTTGGGCTTCGGTTGGTTAAACTTGAACGGTACGTGGTATTTCACGCGGACTGGCACACCGCATTGTTTCCCGGGAATCCATCGCGGCATCATTTTCACGATACGCAACGCTTCCTCTTCGCATTTTTTGATGATGCGGGTGTTTTCATACGGCTTGCCCGATTTCTTTTTTAGTGTAGTTTTTACAACTTTCGGCTCAGTAATAGAACCGTCTTTTTCGACAACAAACGAGACAATAACCCTTCCATTTGTGCCGATTCTCAGCATTTTTTTCGGGCAATGAAGATTGTTTTCGATGAATTCCATCAGTGCTTGGTCGCCGCCGGGGAATTTCGGCATTTCTTCAACAGTTTCTCCACAAACTGAAATCGCCGTCAGCGACAGCAAAAGAATCGTGGCGAATCGCCAAAAGTTGATTGTTTTCATCATCATATTTGACTATTTGACTATTTTACGATTTGACAATTGATATAAAAATTCTTCATTTTTCATTACTTCCCTTCGGTCAGTGACCTTCGGTTCTTCACTTTTCACTTTTCAAACCTTAGCGTTTTCTCGATTCTACGCCAGTATTTGTCGAAATTTTCCTTCACTTTGTCCGTGTAGAACGAGTAGATGCAGGCGTAGCCTCGACCTTTGCGCTGAATCAGCAGGACTTTCAGGTGCTTGAAATTCTTTTCGTAGTAGCATTCGGGGCTCAGATGCAGCGTGAACGTGAAGGCAGAGTCGGCATTCCATTTTTTGCGAGCCTCCTCGGTGCTTAAAACCGTGATGGAATCGCGCCACGAGTTACCGACTTCATCAATATAGTAGTATTTACCCCGATAAAAGCCGCTTTTAGTATAGTGTCTTTTGATGAATCCTCGCATCTTGTAAAGATGATGTATGTTAAATAGTTCTTCTTTCGGGAAATCGCCAAAAACCCAACGCAGCCGTTTTTCGTCTGTTTTCGAGTAAAGGGGTGCAAACTGCAAAAAGGAAACAAACTGCCCGTCGTCGGAATGAAGTTGCGTGTTCAAACAGCCGAAAAATGTGGAAGACAGTCGGTTATTTGCTCTAAAACATTCTTCGGAATTGTCTTCAGAAAATCCTTCGGGCTGGCGGTATTTCATTTTCATATCTTCCGTAACCGATAGCCTCCCTGTCGAATCTCGCCATTGATAATCGAGTCTGAACACATCTATCATATTTGTTAAATGGTCTTCGTCCCAGATTTCTTCGCTATGATAAATGTCGCAAGGCTCTTTTTTCGGGTCGTTAAACACGAAAGACGCCCAAAATTTCGTCTTGTGTGCAGATCCGAATCGTTTGCCTGGAATCCATCTCTGCATCATATTGCAAACTCTCACGGCCTCTTGTTCACATAGTTTGATAAGGGTGGAATCTTGACACGGAACGCCCGACCGTTTTAATAAAACGGTTTTGATGGCTTGGACCTCTCCGACTGTTCCATCTTTCATAACGACAAAGGAAACATCGACGTTTCCGTGAACCTTTGCCCGCTTCACCTCCTTTGGGCATTGCAGATTGTGTTCAAAGTATTCCATCAGAGCCATTTCGCCACCGGGGTACGAGGGCATTTGTTCGTAATTGACGAATACTAAATTCCCATTTCGTTCAGTTGCCGAATTTGGCACCTGCGCACAAACTGGAATCACCATCAGCGACAAGAAAAAAATCGTGGCGAATCGCCAAAAGTTGTTTGCTTTCATAATTCAATTTTTGATTTTTAGTTTTTAATTTCAAAATGTCGCTGCAAAAATACGACGGAAAAGGGGCGGTCGCCAAATTTTTTCGCACGAAATTTTACACTGTATTTACACAATGCAACAAAAAGTGATTTGTAATCGTTTGAAAACCAATTGATTACACGAATTTTACACTGACTTTACACAATGGCGATTTTCTTTAGATTTCGGCCCAAAGTCGAGGCTTTTTCTTCGGAAAAAAGCTTTTGGTTCGCACGCGATTTGGCATTGGTGACGGCCTGCGAAGTGGTGTCGAGCAGGATGGCGGCCTCGCCCGTCGAAAAATCGAGATATTGAAGCAGGCAAACGCGCCACTCTTGTTCGGAAAGTTGCTTTTCGTTGGCGATGGTCGCCGTGAACGACGGGACGTAGTGGGCAAAGGCGTCGGCCAACTGCTTCCATTCGGCTTCCGAGGGCGTCGAACTCTTGAGCGTGTGGCGCTTTTTCTGGTAGAAAAGGTTGGCAATTTCGCTTTCGCGCAGGGCTTCGAGTCGCTCGTCGCCTCGGACTTGTCGGAATTGCGCCTCGTAGTCCTGCACCCGTGCATTGAGGCTACCGATTTCGCTTCGCAGTTCTTGTTTTAGTTTTTCGTTTTCGGCCTGCGTGTTCTCGAAAGCCGACAACATTTTTTCGAGGCGGTCGCGGTCGGACTTGCTCACTTGGTAGTCGGCTGTGAGGCGGTTGATTTCGGCAATTTTCGCCGTTTTGTAGCGCTTGTGCCTCGCGTGGGCGGCGGCAGCCAACAACAATCCCACAACGAGGATGGCGACGATGGCATATTCGCGGATTTTGGCTTTGTTGGCCTCTTCTGCCGCCTTTCGCTGATGGTGGCTGTAGTCGTACATCGCCGTGATTTGCTGCACTTTCTCTTGATTCACGTGCAGATAGGCCGAGTCGTTGGCGGCGGCATAGAGTTTGGCGTATTTCACGACCGAATCGGGCTTGTTTTTCTTTTCATAGAAGGTCATCAAACCGTGGTAGCCCGCCTCTTTTTTGCCTGCGGCGACGGTCTTCCTGAAAAAATACAACGCGGAATCGACCTGTCCCGTCGCCATCAGATAGCGGCCTTTGTCGTAGCAGTAGAGCACTTTTGCGGCCATCGCGTTCAGCCCGGCGTCGTACCACCCCGATTCCTCTTCAAAAATCTTCATCCATCGCTGTGCTTCAGCATATTGGCGACGATTGAGCAAGATAGTGATGCTACCGAGAATCGCCTGCGCCGCCTTGTCTTTGTAGCCGTATTTCAGGTAGAGTTCACGCGCCTGTTTCTCGACGATGAGCACACTGTCGATTTCGTTTTTCAGATGGTAGGGACGCGAGCGCAGGTCGAAGGCGACGAGGGCCGCCAGCGTGTCTTTTCCCTTCCACGCGACGTGCTCGGCCTCTTGCAGCGCCTTCATCTGGTTGTCGGGCAGATATTGCGCCTGAAACAGACTCACCATCTGCCCATAGACGGCGTAGAGCGTGTGCCAGTCGCAGTCGTCGCGGGTCGTGTCGGCCACTTCCGTCGCGTGCTGATAGGCTTCGAGCGCCTGCGGAATTTCGCGCAGGTCTTGGTGGACGCGCCCTTTCAGGTAGTAGGCCGTCATTCGCTCGTTGGCCGAGGTGTGGCTGCGGAAATAATCGACGAGCGAATCCACCGTCGGCAGCCATCGTTTCGTGAAAACGGAATCGGCGTTGTTGCAGTCGGCCACATACTGCATCCGACGGTGCATCTGCTCGCCCCGCGTACAACTTGTCAGCACGGCGAGAAGCGTCATTACAATCACAAAAAATGAATTCCGATAGCGTTTCATGCTGCAAAAATAAGCATTTTTTCGCAATTCATCACCTTAATCATCTTTATTTTTTCGTTTGTCGGAATAATGTTGTACCTTTGCAGTCGAATTTTTTCCGCTTTTTATGCAGTTGAATCGAAAACTTTTAGGCCATTTGGCGGCACTCCTGACGGTGATTGTCTGGGGCAGCACCTTTGTTTACACGAAGTTGCTGCTGCTCGAAGGACTTTCGCCTGCCCAAATCTTCACGTTGCGATTCATCATCGCCTACGTGCTGCTCTTGGCGTTTTCGCTGGCAAAAAGACAAAAACGAGGCTTTCGGTGGCTTTCGCAAAATTGGAAAGACGAACTGCTGATGGTCGGACTCGGCGTTGCGGGCGGTTCGCTGTATTTTCTGGCCGAAAACGAGGCGATGAACCACACGACCACCACCAACACCTCGCTCATCGTCTGCCTGTGTCCGCTCTTCGCCGCCGCGCTCATCAGCTGTTTCTACAAGTCGGAACGACTGCGCCCGTCGCAGGTGCTCGGCACGGTTTTGGCAGCGCTCGGCGTCGTTGTTGTCGTTCTTAACGGCCATTTCGTGCTCCACCTCTCGCCCCTCGGCGACTCGCTGGCGTTCCTCGCTTGCCTTTGCTGGGCGGTCTATAGCCTGCTGATGATTCGTGCCAACAGCCGCTACGACGTCGTTTTCATTACGCGGAAAGTCTTTTTCTACGGCCTTCTGTCGATGATTCCCTACTACGTTTTCGTGCCCGATATGCCGCCGATGTCGCTGCTGTTGAAGCCCGAAATCCTCGCCAATCTGCTCTTCCTCGGTTTTGTCGCCTCGATGCTGTGTTTCGTCGTGTGGAACTGGGCGATGAAGCAAATCGGCACCGTCACCACCACGAACTACGTCTATATCAATCCCCTCACGACGATTGTCTTCGCGTGGCTGCTCCTCGACGAGAAAATCACGCTCTTTTTCCTCTTCGGCACCGCCCTCATCCTCGTCGGAATGTTCTTGGCGGATAGGAAACCGAATTCAAAAACGAACTTAAAAATGGATGAACGATGAGCATTTCCCTATTCCTTTCCAGCCTGCTGACGTTGGTTTCGCTGAATTGCGAAAACCTGTTCGACTGCCGCCACGATTCGCTGAAAAACGACTACGAATGGTTGCCCGAGGGGACGAATCGGTGGACGCAGACGCGCTATTGGCACAAATTGAACAACATCGGGCGAGAAATTCTGGCTTGTGGCGAGCAATGGGGCGATTTTTCATCGGAAAATACTCGAAAATCGACAAAAAAGTCAGAAAAATCGACTTGGAAACTGCCTGACCTTGTGGCATTGTCGGAAATTGAAAACGACTCGGTTCTAAGGGATTTGACGAAACGTTCGCTGCTTCGGAATGCACGCTACGAATACGTGGCGACCAACTCGCCCGACGTGCGCGGCATCGACGTGGCGCTGCTCTATTCGCCCTTCACGTTCCGCCTGCTCAACCACCACGCCATTCGCGTCGAGCCGTTGAAAGATATGCGCCCGACACGCGACATCCTCTACGCCAGCGGACAGGTCGTTTCGGGCGACACGCTCCACATTTTCGTCGTCCACGCACCCAGTCGGTCGGGTGGGGAAGCGGTGACGCAGCCCCATCGTATGCAAGTGGCTGAGCGGCTCATGGAGGCCGTCGATTCCGTTTTTCGGCTTCACAAAGCGGCGAAAATCCTCGTCGCAGGCGATTTCAACGACTATGCCGACAACAAAAGCATCCACCGCATCGAAAAAGGCGGTCTGACGGACATTTCTCGCCATGCGACGGGGCGCAACGGTGCAAAGGCCACCTACCGCTTTCAGGGCGAATGGGGCTCTCTCGACCATATTTTCGCGTCGGAAACGATGACGGCTTGCATGGCGGAATGTTACGTTTTCGATGCGCCGTTTCTCCTCGAAGACGATGAAACTTACGGCGGTGTAAAACCGCGACGAAACTACAACGGCCCCAACTATATGAATGGTTTTAGCGACCATCTGCCGCTCGTTGCCCGATTCCGAATTCATGAAAAATAATTCGAAATATGAAACAGAAAATTAAAATAGTCCTGTTCGTGCTCGTCGTGTTGGCACTGCTTGGAGTCGTCGCACTCCACGCTTTTCCAGCCTTTGAAGCATGGCTTCACAAGGTGACAGGATGGTATTAACCCGAAAAAAACTTGAAACGATGAAAAAATATTTTTTAGTAGCATTGACAGCCGTTCTGACGCTGTCGTCGGCTTGTAAGAAAACGCAAAATTCGACGGAAAAGAAGGTCGAAAAGTCGGAAATGAGTGCGATTTACAACAAGGAATCGTCGGTGAAGATGTACGAGGTGCCGGCACGGCTGAAAGACCGTCCCGAACAGATTCTCCATCGCGAGGGCTTCACCATTTCCTACAACCCCACGACGAAAACGCCCAACTGGGTGGCCTGGCACCTGACGAAGAGCCACACCTACGGCAAAATTCGCCGTGAGGAACGGGCCTTCGAGGAAGACCGCGAGGTGGCTGCGCCGCGTGCCACACCCAGCGACTACTACAATTCGCGCTACGACCGTGGCCACATGTGCCCGGCGGGCGACAACAAGTGGAGCGAGGACGCGATGGCGCAGTCGTTTTTGCTGACGAACATCTGTCCGCAGAACCACGGCATGAACAAAAATGCGTGGAACGACCTTGAGATTCAGTGTCGTTCGTGGGCGCGAGAGTATGGGGCGGTCGATATTGTCTGCGGTCCGATTTTCCGCGGTGTCAGCTACGAAAACGGGAAGATGAAACCTTCGTCGTCGCAGCGATTCATCGGTCGGAACAAGGTTTGGGTGCCCGATGCTTTCTTCAAGGTGATTTTGTGTCGCAACCGCTCGCCGAAAGCCCTCGGATTCATCTACGAAAATCGCGGAGGACAGCAGACTTTGGCCGATTGCTTGTGCTCGGTCGATGAAATCGAACGGCTCACGGGCATCGATTTCTTCTACCTCTTGGCCGACGATGTCGAAAATCGCGTCGAAAAGGAAGCGAAATTGTCGCAGTGGTCAAAACGTTAAAAAAATAAAAAAATAATCGGCTGAAAAAATCCGAATCAACTTTTCTTCGTACCTTTGCATCGTTAAAATATTGGCGTGATACTTTCGTTCTATGATTCAGAAGAAAATCAAGATCAGACAAGTGATGGATGCCCTTGAACGATTCGCGCCTCTGCCCTTGCAGGAGAGCTATGACAATGCTGGCTTGCAAGTTGGATTGACAGAGGCGGAGATTTCAGGGGTATTATTGTGTTTAGACGTAACGGAGGCCATTGTCGATGAGGCTGTCGGCAAAGGCTGCAACCTGATTGTAGCCCACCATCCGCTCATTTTCCGCAAGTTGGCGCACATTGGCGGCGGCAATTACGTGGAACGTGCCGTGATGAAGGCGATTAAGAACGACGTGGCGATTGTGGCGGCGCACACGAACCTCGACAATGCCGAGGGTGGCGTGAACTTCAAAATGGCCGAGAAAATCGGTTTGCAAGGCTTGGCGTCGCTGCAAGGACCGGTGGTCGATGGCAAGTGGAGTGGCGTCGTGGGCGAGTTGCCTGAGCCGATGTCGGCGGAAGCCTTTATCGACCTGCTGAAACGGCAGTTTGGTGTCGCTTCGTTGCGTGCCAACGAGTTGTTGGAGCGTCCGATTCGTCGGGTGGCGCTTTGTGGCGGTTCGGGTTCGTTCATGCTCGGCGACGCGATTTGTGCGAAGGCCGATGCTTTCGTGACGGGCGAAATGAGCTATCACGAGTTTTTCGGTCACGAACAGCAGCTTCAAATCTGCGTCATCGGCCACTACGAGAGCGAGCAGTTCACAACGGAGATTCTTCGCGACATCATCGTCAAAGAATATCCCGAATTGCCTGTGACGATTGCAGAAACCTGCACCAATCCCATTCTCTATCTCTAAATTTTGAAATCAAAATTGTAAAAAAATAGTAAATTGTAAATCGTAAAATTGTAAATTAAAAAACTATGGCAAAAAAAGATCCTACAGACCTCTCAGTAGAGGAGAAATTGAAAGCGCTGTATCAGTTACAGATGACGCTTTCGGCGATTGACGAGAAGCGTGCCTTGCGCGGTGAACTGCCGCTCGAAGTGCAGGACTTGGAAGACGAAATCGCCGGTCTGAACACGCGACTTGAGAAAATCCAGAACGAAATCAAGGATTTCCAGGCCGCTGTGACGATGAAAAAAGGCGAGATTATCGACGCACAGGCCAGTGTTGATCGCTATCAGGCGCAACTCAACGAGGTGAAAAACAACCGCGAGTACGATGTGCTGAACAAGGAAATCGAGTACCAGACGTTGGAAATCGAACTTTGTGAGAAGAAAATCAAGGAGGCCGTCACGCGAATCGAAGAGCGCACCAAGGATTTGGAACACGCTCAGGAGTTGAAGAAAGACCGTCAGGCCGCCCTGAAAGAGAAGAAGAGCGAACTCAACGAAATCATGCAGGAAACGCGTGAGGAAGAGGAAAAACTGAAGGAAAAGGCCGCTGAGTTGGAATTGAAAATCGAGTCGCGCCTGCTGGGTAGTTTCAAGCGCATCCGCAAGAATGCCCGCAACGGTTTGGGTATTGTCTATGTGCAGCGCGATGCCTGCGGCGGTTGCTTCAACAAGATTCCGCCACAGCGTCAGCTCGACATCAAAATGCACAAGAAAATCATCGTTTGCGAGTATTGCGGTCGCATCATGATCGACCCCGAACTGGCCGGTGTGAAACTGGTTACGAACACGGAAGAGAAGCCCAAGCGCAAGCGCGCCATCCGCAAGACGACGCCTGCTCCCGTGGCACCCGAAGTGGTGGAAGAACCGACGGTTGTCGTGGAAGAGCCGCAAGTGGTCGAAGAGAAGCCCGTAGTCGAGGAAAAAGTCGCTGAAAAGAAGGCTCCGGCGAAGAAAGAAACCGCCAAGAAGGAGACTGCTAAGAAAGAAACGACGAAGAAAACGGCCGAGAAAAAGCCTGCTGCCAAGAAGACAACAGCGAAAAAGGCTTAATCCTCTTTCCAACCCATACGAAAAACTCCATTTGCAACGCTGCAAATGGAGTTTTTTATTACTTCCCTTAGGTCAGTGACCGTTGGTTGTTAATTGTCAATTGTTAATTGTCAATTGTCAATTGGTTGAATCATTCTCCGTAGATTTCAGCCAGTTTCTTGCCGAGTGCCGGACCGCGCAGGTCGCGAGCGATGACTTTACCCGTCGGATCGACCAAGAGCGACGACGGAATGGCGTTGATGCCGTAGGTCGAGGCGGCGATGGTCTGCCAGAATTTCAGGTCGCTGAGATGTACCCAGTCGAGTTCCTTCTCCTTGATGGCCTTCACCCAAGCGTCTTTCGAGCGGTCGAACGACAAACCGACCACGTTGAAGCCCTTCGCTTTGTATTTCTCGTAGTTTTCCTTGACATTCGGCATTTCCTGCATACACGGACCGCACCACGAAGCCCAGAAGTCGATGAGCACGTAGTTGCCCTTGCCGACGTATTCGCTCAGTTTGTGCATATTGCCATAGACGTCGGGTTCCTCGATGTCGATGAATTGCTGGCCTACGATGGCTTGTTTCTTCGATTCAGCCTCGACATGTTTCTTCACGCGGTCGAGCATCGGGTGGTCGCTATAAGCGTATTTGTCGCTGATGAGTTCCTTGAGTTCGTCCAGTTCGTAGTCGTACATCACATTCGTGATGAAAGCAGCGGGAATCACGTTGTCGGGATTCTCCTTGATGACACGCTTCGTGAACTTGTTCAACTCTTCGGTGACCGGCTCCATGTTCTTCACCACCTCGTTTCGAATCGCCATCAGTTCCTCCTGCGGCTTACCCTCTTTTTGGGCTTGGAAGAACGGGGCGCAAATCTCTTCCAGACGGCTGTCGAACGCGTTGTATTCGGCCTGATAACCGTTGTATTTCTCGTTGAGTTTCGAGCCTTTCAGCGTACCCTTTTCCAAGTCGATTTCCACGGGCGTTCCATCAACGATGAACATCGTGGGGCCTTTCGACGTTGAGGCGGCGACACCGAGAAACGACTCTTCCATCGCCTTGCCGATGTACTGGAATTTTCCGCCCGCCACATCGACACTATCGACGACGGGCACGCGCTGGTTCAGCGACGGGTCCATGATGTACACTTTTTTCACTTCAGCCGGGCAAGTTCCGCTCACCGTGTAGCTGATTTCCTTTCTCTCTTTGGCGCTTTTCTGGGCACAAGCCGAGAGCGCAAAAACACCGACGAATGCGATGGCAAATAATTTTTTCATCATTTTTCTGTTCATTTGTGAATAATTGATTTGATAGTTTTAACCATAAATTTTTGCAAAGATAATGTTTTTCATTCGTAATACCAAAAGAAAATATTTTTTTCTGCTATTTCAGAGAAAGTGGCGAAGTCGTATTTTTTTGTCTAACACACGTTGTTTAAACCCAGTTTTTATTATCGGCAAGAGCCATCATTTCTTTGTCTCCACTGCTATTTCCATAGATAGTTAGAATGTACTCGTTACGATTAGGTTCGGCAAGCAGTAATTGTGTGGCTTTCTCGGAACCATAACAATTTTTTGTGGAAAAACGCCCCGTAAGGATGCCATTAACCACTTCTATCCTTGTCGAGATGACATTCTCTACTCCATGTTTTTTGCACCATGGCCATATCCACTCGTAAATGCTTGCACTTATGACGAAAACGGTGTGTCCAGTCTTCACGTTACAGTCTAAAATCTCTACAATTTTATGATTCTCAAATTTTTCTATATAGTTTGTAAACGATAGGCCGTATTGATGAAATATCTCGTACTTCATTCCGTGAAAAAAATAGGCAAATATCCGCTGTTTAAGAATTTCGTTTGAAATGGTTCGAAACACAAAATGGGCTACAAACCAGTGCATATTTAACAGTAGTCCTGCGTATAGCCGCATTTGTCCATGAGTAAATGCGATAAACTGTAGGAAAGTGTCTCTCCGAGTGATGGTGCCGTCGAAATCAAACACCACAACCTGCCGTTTTTCAGTGCTTTTATGCGACATATAAAAAGATGGTGTAACAGGAAATCCAACCAATGAAACATAATATCAAACCACCGTCTTTCATGATGATTGTGTCGGGGGCTTCTATCTGGTTGTTAACTAAAATGAGTTGTAAATAGCGAAGCAGGCCACCAATAACCCACACTGTGGTGGTGTAAAGAAATGGTGTGCCAGTATGCTGGATAACGGTACTGTCAAGTGTATATAGGAGATAGCTCACAATTGTAACCGATGCCAAAATTGATATGGCGATGTATGAAAATGTGAGGTTATATCCTTTCAAACTTGTTCTATGGTCGTCTTGTCTAACGATTTCCCCCACTCGTTTGGTCAAGGCAAAAAATAGCGTCAAAAGAAATGTCATGGTAACAATCCAGTGGGATGTCCACACACCAGAGGCACCCCCACCTGCGACAATACGGAGGACAAACCCTATTGCGATGACGAAGATGTCAATGATGGCATACTGTTTCAGTTTGGTGCTATAGGCGATGTTGAAGAGCAGATAGATGGTGATTGGGGCAAATAGCCATAAGTTGTTTGTGCGTATGTAAAGAATAAATAGTAGGCAAAACGCAAAGATGATGCAAAAAGCAATCATCAGTTTTGCTCTTATCAAAGTGACGGCACCTGAAGCCAAAGGGCGATAACGTTTGTATTCGCTGGTTTTGTCAAACTCTAAATCTATGATGTCGTTGAAGCAATAGACCGCACCCGATGCCATACAGAAAGCTATCGCCATAATAAGTGTATTGACAAAGGGCGTCGTTTCCAACAACTGTTTTCCAAAAAATAATGGTGCGAAAACGAATAGATTCTTAATCCATTGGCGTGGGCGAAGAAGTTGAAATGTTGATGTCATAGATGGGTCTTTTATAATTGAAAAAATAATGATACAAAAATTCCCAAAAGGGAGTCTCCAAGGTGTGGAGCCTCGGAAAGGGGAACGGGGATGGTCAGTGCTACAAAAATATAGAAACAGGGTGATTTGAATATTTTATATCTGTCTATGATTGTCAATAGGCCATTGGATATACGGTCGATTCTCGGCATGGAACGGGGGGCATTTGGGAAAAAGTGAAGCAGGAGAAATGTGGAAATGCAAGTCAGTGTGATATTGCGCCCCCAATCGCACGACAAGATGGTGAACATGGGTAACATGGATAAGGTTTGAAAAATCAGCACATTGCTCAACGCTCTATCCGAATAAGGGTGAGCTTTCCAAATAGGAAATCTCACAACGCTAAAATGTGTCATCAAATAGTATGTTCCTGCTAACATATAAATAGTCAGCGGTAAAGTCATGAATGACGGCTTCAGCCCAATATATGCCATTCGCAAATGAAAAAGCATTGTCGGTATGAGTCTCCAACCCAAAGCTTCCACCCCTAATCCCATATTGTTGTCATCACTTGCTGGGTATGCCTCGAATAAGGGTTCCCACGACTGCCAAATGACCTGTGCCGTTTCCGCATTTCCTTTTGAGAGAAATGTCGCGAAAACAACAGGTGTCAGCAACCACACAAGCAATCGTTTTTTTATGACGAAGAAAAAGATGGGTAGAAAGATGAAAATGACGGGTTCATAACTTATGATTGTGAGGGTCGACAACAATAGATAGCCCCATAGAAAAATCCTCCGACGGTTGGAAATCCATCGGGAAGCCATGAAAAAAATAGCAAAAACCATGATAAGTACCCAATAGTCGCGCCGGATGTTCGGAGAAAAGAAGGTCGCTCCAAAGCAGCAAAAAGTAAACAATACAATGGGCGACCATCGTCTTTGATGAAAAATCTTTAGCAATATAATTAAAAGGATGGGTGAAAAGATAAAAGGAAGCGAAAGAATAAACTTCCTCACATCGAAAGGAAATATCCTAAACGCATCCCAAAAAAGTTGTCCCAGAAAACCGCGTCTAACAAAGCCTCCTCTGTAGTTGATGAGCCAGTCGCTTACACAATACTCTTGATAACTGTTTAAATACCAAAAAGCCCATTGTGCATGCTTGCTCCACAGAACAAGCACTGCCAATATGAAAACGTAAACAGGCCAGTTTGTCGGTATTTTGGTGCAGAATGACTTCATTGTTGGTCATAAATTTTTGCAAAGATAATATTTTTCAGCCGAAATGCCAAAAGAAAATATTTTTTTCTGTCGAGTGTGGCGAAGGGGTCAATTCCGCACGAGCGTTGAGCCTTTTATAGACGAATCTCCGCTAAGTTGCACGGCGTAGATGCCGCGAGGAAGGGTCGGAAGCGAGAAGTTGTAACTTCGGGCTCGACCGTCGGCCTCGAATTGGGCGACTCGCGTTCCGTTGGTCGAGAAAACGGCGACGCGAAAAGGTTTTTCGGTCGCGTTTTCGGGAATTTGAATCGTCAGTTGCCCCTTGTCGAGCACGACGCTCACGGGCGTGTGGGTCGAAGAGATTTCGGGGATGGCATCGATGCCGAGAATGTCGAGCAGACCGCGATACGCGTCGATTTGACCGTGGCCGTAGAGGTTGTTAGGGTAGGTGAGCGACGGGTCGTAGTGGTTGCTCGTGCGACTGATGACTTCCATCGCCTCCTCTGGTGTGAGCGTGGGCTTGGCCTGCAACCAAAGGGCAATGGCTCCAGCGACGGCTGGCGTTGCCATCGAAGTGCCGGAATTCGCGTTCCACGCGTATGTACGACCTTGAAAATCAAAGTGTTCCACATCGCCGATAATGTCGCGAGCCTCTGGATTATTCTCGAGATAATAGCTGCTGTACGACGAAATAATGTTCGTCCCTGGCGCCATCACATCGGGCTTGATTCTGCCGTCGTAGGTCGGTCCGACCGACGAATAGCCACCGCGCTGTCCGTTGGTGCCTTGGTTGTAGGGACGGTATTCGCCGAGGTAGTTGGTGATGCCTGTGCGATAGCTCGTCGCCCCAACGCAGATGACACGCGGCGCACTCGACGGCGAATGGATGTTGTGGGTGGCGACGGCATCGGTCAGCAGCGGATTCAAGTCGTTTTCGTACATCGAACCCACACTTCGATAGACCTCGATTTCTGCCTCTTCGCCAATCAATTCAAAGGAAATCGGTGTGTCGTTCCCCACATTGCCGTCCATTCCGACTTCAATGTCGAAACAAGTTTCCGAAGGAACATAGCACGACGGATAGGCCGTGATGGTGAAGAAATAGTCGTTTCCGCAAGCTGGAATCGTGTCGATGAGGCACGAATCCTCCAGCGCGATGATGCGGCTCGTCGGAATGTCAATCGTAACTGTTTCTTCGCCGTAAAAAGTTGTCCGAAGCGTGAAGGGAGCGTCGCTTTTTGCCGTGAGCGCGAGGCGTTTGCTCGAATTTCGCATGAAAGTTCCTGCTTTTTCGCGCCCTCGTTCTTTGTGGATATAAGAGAGTTTGCGCCCCTCGTTGCCTGCCGAGGCCACGAGAATGCGCCCAGGACCGACCAATTGGCTCAACATTTCGTAGTAAAGCACGTCGTAGCCGTAGAAATCCTGCTGCGAACCCTCGCTAAACGAGATGACGCAGGGCTGATTCGTTTGTTCGGCATAGTCGAAAATGTATTTGAAGCCAAGCGCGTCGGTGGCGAAGGTGTATTTGTGGTAGTCGGCGCTGTCGATGAGGGCGATGTCTTCAGTCGTGGCATTGGCAACGAGGCAGATGTCGCTCTCGTAGGCCATTCCGCGATATTTGCTGTTGTAACCGCTGCCGGCCGCCGTGCCGAGCGTGTGGGTGCCGTGGGTTTGCGTTTTGCCGTCGTAGCAACAGCCCAGCGCGAGCAGTTCAGCCTCGGAGGTGTAGTCGCGACCCACGTAGAATGCGCTGCCGATGGTGTCGTTCGTAATCTGGTCCCACAATCGGCGGATGCGGTAATTGGTGCCCGTTGCGTCGTAGAAATTCGGATGTGTCAGGTCGAAACCAATGTCCATCACGCCCACGACAACGCCCTTTCCCGTGAATGCCGAGGGAAGATTTCGACCTTCGTAAATTGGAGTCGCATTCAGTTGAATCGCCACCGAATCCATGTGAATCTCGTGGCCGCGTCGTGCCTCGATTCGCTTGACCTTCTGTTCTTGCGACAATTTTCCCAGTTGGTGGACAGGAATCGAAACGATGTAAATATCGCCTTTTCGAGCCAGTTCCCGACAGCCATGTTGGCGGAAAATCGGCTCGGCATCGCCTTCGACGCGAACGAAGGCACAAACCTGCGGTGCCTTTTTCGTCGCTACCAACTGCCGCAGCATCGGCGACATTTTGTGCAACTGCGCTTTCTGCGCATAGCCCGAAAACAGGGGCATCGCAATCAGAAAAAAGAGAAATATCCATCGTTTCATGCCACAAAGTTCGTCAAATTTTTGCAAATATACGGATTTTTTTACAGCGATGAAAATTTTTGAGAAATAAAAATTTGGCGATTCGGTGATTTTTTGTAATTTTGCGGTGAAAAAGTACCATTGCCGTATGAATGACATTGAAATCATCCAAAGCAAAATCTATGAATTGCGTGGCTGTTGCGTTATGCTCGACTTCGATTTGGCATTGCTATATCAAGTCGAAACGCGTGTACTCAATCAGGTAAACTTGCCAACAAACCGCGCCGACGAATCGGATTTAATGTGTACTACCACTATAATTCAAAATTCAACCATCAACCATCAAAATTCAATTTGCCTATGACATAAAACGAATAAAATAAAGAACAGCGAAGAAGCGTCCGCTTTAGATCTTGTTTCTCATAATTTCGCCAACAAAAGAAACACACAAGAGTAATAGCAGGATGCTCACGCCGATGGCGTGGGCTTTTACTCGGATAAGTGTGTTGGGCGTTTGGCGATGCCTTGAGAAACGTAGACGAAGTTAAGTCCACGTTTTTTATTATTAACAATAAACTTTAATCAACAAGAGTAGAACAATAATGAAAAAAATCGTCAAACTACATTGGAACAACTATTTAAATAGTGATTCAGGGAAAGAAGTTGTTGCAGCTTTCGACAAACTTAGCGCCCCTGATGCTTCAATGGAAGAATTATTGCAGTTGGCTTGCAGGTTCAACCCTGAGTTTTTTAGGAATATTAGTACTAACGAAAGAAAGCGTATATTGAATTATCTTGATTTCATGAATGAAGAAATAAAAGGTATTTATTCTGAGATAGAAAAACTAAATCGTGAAGGTGCATATATTGACTATAAAAGCCTCTCCTGTATCTTTTTCTGCGAGAACGATGATATGGGATTTGATGATATTCCACAAAATATCTTCAAATCAGAGTTGAGTACTAACCTTCCGTTGTCAATGGTACTTTCTCGATATTTCCCAGAATATTACATTCCAAATTTCTTTCCTTTTCAATTCATCTATTTAAAGAAGATTGCAGAGAAATATGATATTGATTTGCCCGATATGCCCAATCGCTCCGACTACAAGGGAAGATGGAACTATTATGATGAAATGTGTAAGTTGCTTAATGAATTTGCCATAGAAAATGACATACAATCTTTGAGTGAACTCTGCGCTTTTCTTTATGGATATGAGATGTCTGTCATCAAAGAAGAAATGAATGATGAACATAATAAACCGATACCAGATGTACCCGAACAAGCTTGGATCCTTGTAGGCAACTTTGGAGAGGCTGAAAAGACAATGAAAGAGGGTTTTTGGCAATCAAGTCCTTTTACCAGTAAAGGTGACATCTTGGTGTTCTATGAGAAATCCCCTGTCAAAAAACTTAATTCCGTATGGATGGCTCTTGAAGATGGTTTTGAAGATCCGTTTGGACCCTACTATTCATACTCTTACATCGGAAACAAAATAGAAATTCCGGATGAAATGGCAATATCATACGCAGATTTCAAAAATAGTAGCTACTTCGCTAATCGAGATAAGAAAGGAAATTTCGTCAGTAAGAATTTCCAAGATGTTAGCGGATGGCAAGTCACTTTCGATGACTATGCCGAAATCAAGCGTATTCTCAAAAATAAAGGTTATGATATTAGCAGACTTCCCAGTTTGTATGAACCCATTAAAGTGGGAGATGTAAAGATTGAGCATGAAAAAGATGTTTCAGAGCAACTGCTGATACCATTATTAGAACAAATGGGCTGGAAAAAAGAAATAGATTTTAAGGCCGAAGTTGAATTTAATGCAGGTCGTGGAAAGACGGGCTTTGCTTCCGAAAAAAGGCCTGACTTCCTTTTGCATATTGTCCAGACAAAAGACGACATAGAGGCTAAAGTCGCCATAGAAGTTAAACGGCACATGAAAAATCAAAAGGAAATTCATGCTAATTTTGTCCAAGGACGATCTTATGCAAAATGGGGGGCGGTGAATGTCCTTGTCCTTTGTGACATGAAGAGAATTCTTGTCTATCAAAGGAATAAAAAGAACCGATTTGACGAAAACGACTTTATTGAATTTAGTTGGAAAGACACGGAAAATCCTGACAAATTTGTTGAGTTGAAGAAATTGTTATCATAAAAAACGACTATGTTCCGTGATTTGAAACAAATATCCACTATTTTTGCAAAATGAATTATATGTAGAACTATAAAATAATTAGTTGTGGAAGATAAAAGAGTAAAAAAGGATTTTCTGCTTAGATGGAATCCAACAATAAGCAGTATGACATTGGATAAATATCAAAAAGCTTTATCTGAATTTCCAGATGGTTTTTGCATGGACTGGAGTATCTATGATTGGAAACAAGCACATGAAGGAGATCGCTTTTTCATGTTGAGAACTGGCGATGAGAATGCTGGCATAATTTTCAGAGGCGTGTTTGTCTCAGAACCGTATGAAGATGAGGATTGGGCTGGCACGTCTAAGAGGAAACACTATATTTCCATTGACTGTTATGACGCAGTCCCTGCAGACAAAAAGCCTATGCTAGGCGTTGAAACATTGGAAAGACACATTCCGGAAATCAATTGGAGAAGTGGCCATTCGGGAGAGTTGTTATCTCCAGATGTTGTGATGAAACTGGTCAATCTTTATACAGAATTCGTCGAACTTGAAATAGATGACGATGATGAAGAAGAGAAAGATTTTGACAACAATCCATCGCATGGCGATCATTGGGAATGTGTGTGTGACAGCAGTGATTTGGAAAATACCATCATTGTCTTTGCTAAAATTCTGACAAAAAGAGGGAGCCCCGATTTGCATGGGAATACCGATGATTTTGACGAGAAAGGCAATGTTGTCAATGTTCCTACAATTGGTGTGAAATATGTCAAAGAAGGTGTTGGCATACAGGGGATTATTTTATGCCATACAGAAGAAAACGAGTTGAGGTCTTTGTTCCCTGCTTTTTATGATGGAACGGCTATTGAATTGGAACTCACAAAAATAGATGAATTCAGCAATGGTGTAGAAGCAGTTCTTACAGGCGAGAACGAACATGGTGAACTGCGCTTTCATAACATAGATTACTATGCTTGGCGGAACAAATATAATATAGGTGAAAAATATACTTTTCAAATTGCTGCATTAGCCTATAAGGCGGAAGTGGTTTCCGAAGAAGGGAGAGAATTTGAAATTTGTGGCGACGATGCCATCAAATTTTACACGGAACTGGGCAATGAGGTGGAATATTTGGAGGATGGTTCGGTAAAACCTATTAAGTTTGGTGCAGCAGAATTAGTTGCTCTTTTGCAAAATGATGACGCTTATCCTTCTGATGGTGAGTTCCAATCGCCAATTCAAGGACGTGTGAGCACTAAAGATTTTTTTGGGTGTCCTCTTTACCGAATTCCTATATTAGTGTTACGAGATGTTGAAAGCGAAGGCACAGAGATCCCTCTTTATGCAAAATCCAATTTTTTCGACCATAAACCACGAAGTGGAGAACCTGTTCGTGGATATTTATGGCTTACAGGCAGATTGGAAAAAGATGAATTATCTTGATTGAAAAAGCGGTGCTAACAAGATTAGTACCGCTTTTAATCATCAATTGACAGCCTCATGGTATAGTTTCTCTAAAAGTTCCCTTGCAGGGACTTCAGTTGTTCCCTGTAAGGTCTGCATATTCCGTTCGGCCTTTCTTCGTACCATTTCGTATTCTGCCAGTGCAAGCCCTTCGGTCATTGTACGGCTCATTTCTTTCCACTCACTGTTCGACATAACCTTTTATTTTATGAAATAATTCTACATTTCTTATCACATCGGCTTCCGCTCCGCCACCTTCTGCTACTATTTCTCTTGGAATCCGCGTATTATCTACCAGCATCCAGTAATCGACAATCGGAAGAAAAAGTTGAAAAAGATTTTTCAGGCCAGCATGATAGCGACGAACGACAACTTCATCGGGAATATTATGCCCGCCTTCGCTAACCCGAAGTGCCACACGGCAAATGGCCGTTTCGGGCGATTCGAGCCACAAGTAAAGGAGCGAAACCGTGTAACCCTGTTTCTTTGCTCTGCGAATCAAATTCACATATGATTTTGTAGCCAACGTAGTTTCAATGGCAAAAGTTGCGCCTTGATTCAACAGGTCGTTGATGCGTTTCAGCATAAGCTTCCCTGCCTCAATGGCCATGCTTTCGGGGTTAAATGGCGACAGCCCTACGGCTATGGCGTCGGCATTCACAAACTCGCGACATTGCCACACTTCGGGCAGCAATGTTATGGATGCCGTCGTTTTGCCTGCTCCGTTCGGACCGCTAATGATATATAGGTGTTTGTCTGCCATAAGCGATGCAAAGGTAAACATTTTTTCTAAATAACGTGCTCTTTTGCTGATATTTTTTATCGAATCATTGTGCGGTTCGATTCTTTTTTGTACCTTTGTTCCCAAATTTATTTTTTTTGATAAAACAATGGAACAAAACGTAAAAAAACAGTTTAGCGTGGCCTACGACCTGTTTTCCCTCGAGGAAGACGGACGCCACCTCATCGAGCGTGCGACGGCGGAAACACCTTTCGAGTTCATCAGCGGCTGCGGTGTCGCACTCGAGGCTTTCGAAGAGCAGTTGCAGCCCCTGAAAAGCGGCGACACTTTCGATTTCACGCTGACACCCGAGCAGGCCTACGGCGCATATCTGGAGGAGAGCGTGCTGGAACTCGACCGCGAAATGTTTGTCGTCGATGGGCAGTTCGACCGCCAGCACATCTACGTTGATGCCGTCATTCCCCTGCAAAATGGCACGGGCGACCGCTTCCTTGGGCGCGTTCTCGAGATTCGCAGCGATGTGGTCGTGGTCGATTTGAACCATCCGCTCGCAGGCAAAACACTGAATTTCAGAGGAACTGTCGTTCATTGCCACGAGGCTTCCGAGGCCGAAATCCAGCAGGTTATCCGCCAATTGGCGAGTGGTGCTTGCGGCGGTTGCTGCGGTGGCGATTGCGACGACGAAAATTGCGGAAATGGCGGCTGTGGAGGCTGCGGAAAATAAAATTTTGAGGCGATGCGCAACACATTCGGACATATTTTCAGGCTGACTTCTTTCGGCGAGAGCCACGGCGATGCCATTGGCGGCGTTGTCGATGGGATGCCGGCTGGTGTGGAAATCGATTTGGACTTCATACAAGCCGAGTTGAACCGCCGTCGTCCAGGGCAGAGTCGAGTTTCGACGAGCCGCGACGAAAGCGACCGCGTGGAACTGCTGAGCGGCATTTTCGAGGGGAAATCGACGGGCTGTCCGATAGGTTTCATCGTTAGAAACGAAAACCAACATACTGCCGACTACGACGCGCTTCGCGACCTGTTCCGACCCTCGCACGCCGACTTCACCTATCAGCAGAAATACGGCATTCGCGACCATCGTGGCGGCGGTCGTTCGTCGGCGAGGGTGACGATTGCCCGCGTGGTGGCTGGAGCATTGGCGAAACTCGCGCTGCGGCGGCTCGGCATCACGATTCAAGCCTATACGTCGCAGGTTGGCGACATCGTTCTCGACAGCGATTACAAGTTGTTCGATTTCACATTGACGGAAACGAACCCCTTGCGCTGTCCCGATCCCGAAAAAGCCCGTCAGATGGAGGATTTGATAACGAAAATTAAGGCCGAGGGCGATTCCGTCGGCGGAGCGATTTCTTGTGTTATCAAAGGCTGTCCGGTGGGCATCGGCGAACCCGAATTCGACAAGTTACACGCCCGACTGGGCTATGCGATGCTCGGCATCAATGCGGCGAAGGGTTTCGAGATTGGCGACGGTTTTTCGAGTGCTTTCCAGCATGGCAGCGAGGCCAACGACCTTTTCGACGAGGGTTTTACGACGAAAACCAACCACAGCGGTGGCGTCCAGGGTGGCATCAGCAACGGACAGGACATCTTTTTCCGTGTGGCGTTCAAACCTGTGGCGACGATTCTCCAGCCGCAGCAAACCGTTGATATTCAAGGAAATACGACAACGATGCAGGCGCACGGTCGCCACGACCCTTGCGTCGTTCCACGAGCCGTTCCCATCGTCGAGGCAATGGCTGCGATGGTCGTTTTAGACCAGATTCTGCTGCAAAAAACGGTCAAATTGTAAGTGAAAATGATGATGAAACAACTGAAAATCGCCCTGACAGCCTTTCTTGGCCTATTTTTGGTCTCGTGCGAGCGTCCCGATCTCGATTTTTTCGAGGACAATGAGGTGGTGACGCCCGACGGTTTCGTCAGGTTGAAATTCAACATCACCCATTTCGAGCAGATTCCTTTCGATGACAACCTGAACTATTCGCGTGCTTCGACCGACGTCAGCAACGTCTGCACGCGTATTAATTTCGCCATTTTCAGCGATGAAGGCAAGTTGAACACCACCAATCAAATCATCGGCGACGAGGAGTTTGGGCAGATTTCGGTCGCCGTGCCTGAAAACAAGCAATACACGGTGGTCATCCTCGCTCACAGCGGCACGGGAAACGCCACGATTAGCAAGCCCGACAGCATCCGTTTCGCCAACAACAAAGTGACTGACACCTTCTTTTATTGCGGCGATTTGGAAGCCGAGGACGAGCGTTCGCACGAGGTGAAGCTGCGTCGAGCGGTGGCGAAATTTCAGTTGGTGACGGAGGACGAAGTGCCCGAGAATGTCGTCGAAATGACCTTTAAATACACGGGTGGCAGTAGTACGTTCGATGCGCGGACGGGCTTCGGAAAAATCAATTCGCGACAGACCGAAACGCGCCCAATTACCGACGAGATGCGCGGAAAAAAGGCTGAATTTGAAATTTTCACCTTTCCTCACGAAGAGGAAGACGAACTGAAAATCACCATAACGGCGACCGATGCCGAAGGAAAAACCGTCATAGAAAAAGTGTTTGAGAAAGTGCCCGTGAAAATCAACCAGATTACGCGTTGCACAGGCACGTTTTTCGATGGTTCCAATGGCAATGTCGTCCTGCGCCTTCACACCGACGACGAATGGACGAAGAAAGATTTTCAATTTTAACCAGTTAAATCTTTAATAGAAAAATATTGACAAAAAATCAAATCATTTTTTAATACAAAAATCTAAGTAAACGATGAAAAAAAATCAAATTCGCACATGGTTGGCACTCGGTGTAGCCATTGCGCTGACAGGTTGTCAGCAACCCAAAAACAATGATGAAATCACGGTGGAAACAGCCACCGCAGTACGCCATCTCAACGACTCGACGGGAACGTATGAACTTCGCATCGACTTCCCCGTCGTGAAGAATGGCGAGGCACTGTCCGTTGCCCTCAACGAATGGATTGACGAACAACTGGGCGGCACTTACGGCGATGCCGAGAACGTCGATTACGACAAGGTTCTGGCCGACACGACCGCCCTGATTGACTACTATAGCAAGAAGATTTTCGAGGGCAATCAAAAGGAGTTTGCAGAAATGTCGAAAGGCAGTCCCGAAGTCAAGGAAATGGGCATCACCTACTATGATTCGCTCGTCATCGAAAAGTTTGCCGAAGGCAAGAATTGGATTACTTACACCAACAAACGAGACATCTATCTCGGAGGCGCTCACGGTGCTGCACCCTATTTCGGACAGACCTTCCGCAAGAGCGACGGTCGCCGCATCGGTTGGGATGTTTTCACAGAAACAAGTGGTGAAAAATTCCAACAAATTCTCAAGGAAGGAATCGTCGAATATTTTGGCGTGAGCAGCGAAGCCGAATTGGCCGACCACCTTATGAACGAGGCTGGAATCCACTATATTCCCCTGCCACAGTGCCCGCCGCTGTTCACCGCCGAGGGCGTCAGTTTCGTCTATAACCAATACGAAATCGCCGCTTATGCCGCCGGTCTTCCCTCTTTCACCGTCGGCTACGACAAACTGCAGCCTTTCATGATGACGGCTGGCAAACGGTTGGTGATGGAGTAGGGGTTATTCGCAGAGTTTCGCGACCTCTTCCTCGAGTTTTTCGCCGCGGGCATTCGTCGCCACGATGCGACCCTCGCGGTCGAGCAGGAACATAGCAGGAATGGCAGTGACGTTGTAAAGTTTGGCAACGGGACACTGCCATCCTTTTAGCGTCGAGCCTTGTAACCACGTGAGTTGATGCTTGTCGATGGCCGAGAGCCACGCCTCGCGCTTCGAAACCTCATCGAGCGACACGCCGAGCACCTCAAAACCTTTTTCGTGGTATTTCTGATAGACTTTCCGTACATTTGGAGCCTCGCGCAGACACGGACCGCACCACGAGGCCCAGAAGTCAATCAGAACGACCTTTCCGCGCAGCGAACTCAGCGAAATTTCCGTGCCGTCGGGCGTAGGAAGGGTGAAGTCGGGTGCGATGCTACCCACGCCAATCGAACTGAGTTTTTCCATCGTCGCCGTGAGATTTTGGCCGATGGCCGAGGCTTTCACACGGTCGGAAAGTTGGTCGTAAATCGGCTTCAAATCGGCGTAGCTGTGGTCTTTCGACATAAATTGGTTCATCACGAATGCCGCCACGTAGTTGTCGGGACAATTCCGCGCGATGCTGTCCTGTAACGCCTTGTTGCGCTCCTTGATGCCCATCCACATTTGGGCGAGGCTGTCGCGCATCGTTTCGCCCTGTTCGTCCTTGCTGAAAGCGATGGCCATCATCGTCATCATCTCGAACATCTGCATATCGTTGATGTCTTTCAGTAGGTCGTGTTCCTTGTCGTCGAGCACCTTGATTTCAGGCACTTCAATCGCTTTTCCACGACGCTCGCTTTTCACCCGTTGGAAGGTCATCTGAATTGGTTTCTCGTGCAAAATGATGGCTTCCGACGTACCGCCCATCTTCACCATCGCCATTTGCACAGTGAGCGGTCCTGTGAGTTGGAATTTTCCGTCGGCCACCACCGTCGAGTCAATCGGCGATTTGTCTTCGCTGACGAGCATCACCTTCGTGCCGTCGTGTCCGATGGCTGTACCCGTGATGTTATAGGTTTGTTGCTGGGCTGTGGCGCAAAGGCTCACGGCGAGTGCCAGCAGCGTTGTCATTTTTCTTTTCATAGTCGGTCAATGATGAATTATTTATTGAAAATTTCTTGAAATTTCTGTTTCTCTTTCGCCAGTTCCGTGTCGTAGAGGCTCTGCTGTTGCTCGGCCAACTGTTTGTTCCCGAGTCGGCGGTTGAGGTCGGCGAGGGTTTTGTAGGCGGTGTATTCGGTCGAGTTGCCTCGGTTGAGAAAACCTTCCATCACCGTGAGATAGTCTTTCAGCACCTTTTTGTCGCGTGTCTGCGGTGCCAGATAAGCGATGTAGTCGCCCACTTTCATCGAATAGAAACCGCTCATACGCGACTTCACGCCCATTTTCACGGCCTGCCATGCTTCGTCGTACTGTCCGCGAAGTAGTTGCTTGTGGATGTAGAGGTTGAGTTTGTACAAATCGGCACCAGCCTGCCCCGTTTTTTCGAGATACCAGATGACTTTCTCGGCCCACGCCGTGTCGGTGGCGAGAGCGTCGGGCTGTCCCTGCTCGTTGAAATGAAGGCGGAAGAAGTTGCGCAATTCGCGGTCGCAGGCCGATTTCACTTGGAAATTGATGGCCTGTCGGTCGCGTTTCAGAACGCTTCCGTAGCGTCCCGCGTTGTTCACCAGATAGTCGAAGGCAGGCGAATGGATATCGGTGACATACTTGCCGAATGCTTGCCACACGGGGTCGCTGTCGAGTTCTTTCGGTTCGTGGCTTTTGAGGTACTCGTCGGCCACTTTTCGGGCATCGTCTTTGAGAAAAGCACCTTCGAGGCTCGCCATATAATCGACCAAGAAATCAATATCGCGATTACCCGATTGGTACTCTTTTTGAAGCGTGAAAAGGTCGCGTCCTTTCAGTGCCATTTGAGCGTTTTGAATCAGCGCGTCGGCCTCTTGAAAACCAGCCATTTGTTGCTTCACGTTGCCTTGTTTGTCGATAATCAGCAGGGTTGGGTAGCCTGGAATGTGCTGTTTGTAACGTTCGTTGAGCATTTTTCCGTCGCCCTTTTCCATATCGTACTTCACACAGATGAAATTCGGGTTGAAAAAGTCGCCGACTTTCTGCTGCGGAAACACCTCGCGAGCCAGCACTTTACAGGGGCCGCACCACGTCGTGTAACAGTCGATGAAGATGAGTTTGTCTTGTTCCTCAGCCATTTTCACGATGTCGGCCCACGGCGTGTTGTCGTGGAAAACGATGCCTTGTGCTTTTGCGTGTCCGACGGATAGAATCGCCAGTGAAAATATGAATAAAAATAGTCTCATTACCATGTTAAAATGTTAAAGGGTTAAAAAGTTAAAAGGGTTATTGTGGAATAAAGTCCTCGTAGGTCACGCGGTCGTTGGGAAATTTCTTGTTTTGTAACTCGATTAAGTCCTGATTCAACTGCTCGCGATAGAAGTCGATGAAATAGCGGCCACGCTGCGCCAAACGCTTGTAGAACTGCGTGCGCTGGCGAATCCACGAGCCTCGGTTTTGTGTGATGAACCAAAGGAAATCGGTGAAATCCTGCTGCTCACCGGGGGCTTGAACGTGAGTGGGCAGATAGCCTTTCACAAAGCCGCAGACATTGGCCTCGTGGTCTTCATTCTCAAAATCGGGTTTGATTTTCAGTTCTTCCTCGATGGCGGGGTCTTCAGGCACGGTCACAAGCGTGTATTTCACGCGCACGCGGCTGTTGATGAACTTCATCGGTTTGACGGGTAGTCGCTGGTAGAAGAATGCGCCGAAGAGGTTGCTCAGTTCCGACTCCAACACGGGTGCGGAATAGGCGCGCCCCGTCGATTGCAGATAGGCAATCATCATGGCGTCTTGGTTGTTCGTCGCGGCTGCCACATAGTTGTATTTTAGGCTTGTCTGCGCTGTCTGCAAGTCTTTCAAGAGGAATATTTTGTAGGGCAGATTCCGCCGCAGGAAATCCTCCTCGTACTTGTCCAGAAAGCTCTGCTTGATGAGTTTCAAATGCTTCAACAGCATCTCCATATCCTTCTCGCGTTCGGGGTCGAAGGGCGTGTAAATCAAACTGAACTTGCTCGACCACAGCCAGCGGATGTCTTTGTCGTCGATGTGATAGACGAAGGCCGTGTTGTACTGCTTGAACCACTCGTAGATGAGCGAGTCGGCAGATGTGCGCGTGGCATTTTCGACGATGTATTTCTCGTAAGCCGACGATGTATCGACCTGCGGCGTGAGTTCGTCTTCGCCGCATCCGGCTAAGAGCAATGTCGCCAAGGCGACGGCTGTCAAAAATATCTTTTTCATCATCATTTAGTTATTGTGGCAAGATGGCTCTGCGATTGGCAGACTCGATTACCGTGTTATAGTCAAGTTCCGATTTGGGCAGTTCCAGCGTATAGTTCTGGTCGCCTTGTTCAAGTACATAAACCTCGGGCGAGGCGTTTCTGGATGCATAGTAAACGTGTTTCAGGCTTGGACATCCGTAGCGGCGCAGGTCGGCCCAACGGTGGATTTCCTCGAAGCAGAGTTCACGGCGGCGCTCGTCGCGCACGAATTGCAGCAGTTCGGCGTTCGTGGCGAAGTCGGCGAGGGTCAGTTCCTTGTAGGTTTCGGGTGTGAAACGGTTCTTGCGAAGCAAGTTCAGCAGGCGGATGGCCGCGTTCCTGTCCGTTTCAGAACCTTTCTGCACGTGGGCTTCGGCAGCATTGAGCAGTGCCTCGCTGGTGCGCAAGGCGGTGGAATAATACTGCGATGAAAAATGTTTGTAAGGCGTGCGGCGGTAGTCGATGTATTCGCCGTAATTGTTTCTGATAGGCTGCATGAAAAAGGCATCGAAACGTTGGTCACCCTCTTCGTAGAGCGGCAGCAAATCGCCTTCTTCCGTCTGTGATACGCAAAAAGCCGCTCCCGTCACAAGCTTTGCCCACGGCATGAATTTATTGGCATTATAGTCGGGTCTTCCGAAGGTGAAAATGATTTCCGTGTTGTTTTTCGGATTGATGAAGATATAGTCTTCCTGTGCGTCCCACATACGTAGTTCCTCCGATGGGATTTTTCCGATGTTATAGAGGTCGTAATTGCCGTCGGACAGTTTAGTTCCGTACTCAATGGCGGTGTCCCAATCGCCCGTGAACAGCGCGACACGGCTCTTGAGCAACTGCGTGGCACGTTCAGAAACGAGGTATTTGTTGCTGCTCATGGCGGCTTTTTCCCAGTAACTGAGTGCTTTGTCGAGGTCGCTGTTGATTTGGTCATAGACCTCTTTCACCGTGTTTCGGGCGGGCTGGTCGCGAACAATTTCGCTCTTCAGACGTAAAACGACGCCCATATCGGTGGCTGCTGTGGCCGCATTGTAGGGTTTTCCATAGAGATTGACGAGGTAGAAATAGCAGAGCGCTCGCAACGTGTAGGCTTGAGCCACGCACGAGGCCACTTTGTCGCGCTCGCCCGTCATCGTTTCGGCATTTTCGATGACAAGATTGCAGGTCATGATATTTGTGTAGCGATTGCTATAGAATCCGCCACTGCTCACGTCGTAGTATTCGATGTCCTGTGCCCAAGTGTAGGCTCCGCGACCTTGTTGCAGCGATGGCAAATCGTCTTCCACCTCCAAGGCATTGCGAGGGTCGGAAGTCGTCAGAATGGTGATGTCGTCGGTCATCAGGTGAATGAAATCGGCATCGTTGGTGAAGGTGTAGAGATAACCTTCGCCATTCAGTACCGACTGGAATTCCTCGACTTTCTCGGGTATGAGCAGGTCGGGTGAGGTTTCTTTCAGATAATCGTCGCAACTGCTCAGCATCAATGCTGCGAAAGCACTGAGCATCATTTTTGATATATGATTGTAATTTTTCATTGTCGTTTCCTCCTAATTTAGAACATCACATTGATTCCAAGGTTAAAACTCGGCATCAGGGGCATATTGGCGTAAGCCGTTTCGGGGTCGAGGCCCTCCCATTTGCTCGATTTCAGCGTAAAGAGGTTGCTCCCCTGCAAACGAAGGGTGAGTTCGCGGATGTGAAGCGGTCGCAGCCACTCGTGGGGCAGCCGATAGCTCAACGTTACGTTGCGTAGGCGCAAAAAGTCGCTTTTGGCCACGCGCAGGTCGCTGTGGTCATACATCGACACCATTCTCACGTCGGCCCAAGTGTTGTCGTCGTAAAGTCCCATGAGTTCGGTCGGGAAATTGTTGGCAATCGTCGTATCATAGAGTGCGGGAATGTCGGTTACGGCCTCGTCGCCAGGCTGTCGCCAACGGTTGTTGAAGAAACTCGGTGCGTTTCTCGTCGGGTCGAAAGCATAGTTGAGGTTGCCATAGAGCGATGGCAAACGCTTCACGCCACCCAACTGATAACTGAATCCGACGCTCAGACTGAGGTTTTTCTTGTAAGTGATGCGTGTGTCGAAGCCGCCCGTCAGGTCGGGATAGATGCTGCCCGACGGCACGAGTTCCATCGCCTCGTAGTCGCCTTCGTGAACCTTGCGACCATCGGTCGTGTAGAACAGCGGATAACCGTTCTCAGGCGACAATCCAGCGAATCGGAACGAATAAATCGTGCCGAGCGGCTGTCCGAGGGTCGCTACGTTGCCTGCCACCATATTTTGAAACATTTCCTTGTCGGTCAGTTTGGCTTCGTAGGCATAGCGAATTTCGTTGGTGTTGTGCGAGAAGTTGAACGAGAGGTTCCAGTCGATGATTTTTCCACGCAAAACGTCGATGCTGACCGCCCCTTCGTAACCCTCGTTGATGGCTTTTCCTGCGTTCATAGACAGATAACTGCGACCCGTCGTCGGCGAAACGGTCATATTCGTAATCAAATCTTCGGTTCGTTTGCCGTATTTGTCGAAAGTAAAGGTCAATCGACCCTCGAAGAACGAAGCATCGACACCGATGTTATACGATTTCGTCTTCTCCCAGCGCAAATCAGGGTTCGGCAGGCGGTCGATCACACCCTCGCGCAAGCCTGTAATGTCGTTGTAGTCCTTCATCCTAACAATCAAATAGGGCGTGGCATTGTCGTGGATGTTACCCTGAATGCCATAGGAAGCACGAATCGCGAAATTGTCGATGATTTTCATCTTTTTGAACCATTTTTCGTTCGAAACATACCATTTTCCTGCTACCGACCATGTGGGCAACCATCTGTATTTCGGGTTACTTCCAAACTTGTTGGCTCCGTCGGAACGAATGTTTCCGTTGATGACATAGCGGTTGTCGAAAGTATAGCTCGCACTACCGAAATAAGAACCAATTTGCGTCAGTTGATTGGTGAGTTGAGGTCGTAAGTTGGCGTCTGACTGCAAGATGCTCAAATAGCGTGTCGTATAGGCCGGACTGATACTCTGACCGTATTGGTCCTCCCAACCGTAGTATTGTTGGCTGTTGCCATTGTATTTGTCGGAACGAATTTCCACGCCAGCAAACACGTTCACTTCGTGTTTCTTGGCGAAAACATTGATGTAGTTCAGCGTGTTGCGAACCGTGTAGGAGTCGTTGAACGTGTTGGTCAAGGCATAGATGCCGCCTTGTGCAAGTGGCGAGGTGTTGTATTTGCTGTCGCCCCGCTCGTAGGCTCCGTAGGGATAGCCGCGAATATTGGAAACGTAGTAGCTGTGGTCGGTTGCCCATTTGTGGTTTTTGTTGCTGTTCCAATAATACGACCCGGTCAGCGTATAGGTGAGGCCTTCCAGCAGTCGAGCGTTGAAGTTGAAAACGCCGCCCATACGCCGCGAAGTGCTTTTCATTCCCGTCGTGTTGAGTTCGTTGAGCACGTTGTAGTTCACGCCGTTGTTTGACGTTCCCTTGGAATAATAGTAGAGTTCACCGTCCCTGCCATAGGCGGGAATGGCTCGTGAGGTGTTGAAGGCTTCCGTGAAGGGTGTCACGGTGAAAAAACCCGTGTTTTGCTGATTGCTGATTTCGAGTTTCAACTCAGCATCGAAAATCTTGTTGATTTTCACAAAAATCTTGTTGAGAGCCGTGAAACGATTGCTTTCCGAGCCTTTCGCGATGCCCGGACTGTCGTTGTAGCTCATCGAGGAATAATAGCGCACACGCTCCGAACCACCGTTGAGCGAGATGTTGTGGTTTTGCGTCGTGGCATTGCGGAAAAGAATGTCGAACCAGTCGGTGTTCATCAGTTCGTAGTAGCGCACTTCCCGTTCAAATTCCGCCTGTGTGATGTCTTTGTTGAAGAGTTTTTGCAAGGCACCCTCGTAGCTTTCGAGCGTCGGAACACGCGGATATTGCAATCGTGCATCGAAAATGTCCTTGGAAAGTTGTACGCGCTCTTGCGAATTCATCAGTTGCAAGTGGCTGTACGAGGGTTTTGTGCTCGTGTTCAAATTAAAATCGTAGGTAATGTTGGGTGCCGAAGCCTTGCCTTTCTTTGTCGTGACGACAATCACGCCGTTGGCAGCTTTCACACCATAGATGGCCGTGGCCGAAGCGTCTTTCAAGACGGTGATGGTCTCGATGTCCTGCGGACTGACACCCGAAATGTTGTTGCCGATGAGGTAGGCTGCATCGGGACTGTTCAAATCGGAAGCCGTGAAGGGAACAATGTCCGACATAATCACGCCATCGACCACCCAGACGGGCGCTTTGTTGCCGTTGATGGTCGAGTTTCCGCGAATACGGATGGTCGGTGTGCTGCTGGGCTCGCCCGACTGAATCATCACGGCCATACCGGGGATTTTTCCCTGTAACATTTGGTCGAGGTTCATGGCACTGGGCGTGAAAACGTCCTTCATTTTCACTTGCGAGATGGCGGCTGCCGATTCGCGACGGCTCATACGCTGATAACCTGTTACGACGACCTCCGACACCTGCTGGTGGTCGGGTTCCATCCGTACGGTCAAGTTCTGTTGGTCCTTGCTCACGGCGATGGTTTTCGGCTTCATACCGATGTAGGTGAACTCCAATTCGGGTGCGGTTCCGCGAAGAACAATCAAAAACTCGCCGTCGATGCGGCTCACGGTGGCTCCATCGCCGTTTTTCTCACGGATGGCCACGCCAATCAGCGGCTCGTCGTTCTCATCGACAACGTGGCCGGCGACGGTCATCTGGGCTTGGGCCTGAACGGAGGCGAACAGCGCAACGACGCAGAACAGCACGGCCCGAAGCCATTGTTTCCTCTTCCTTTGCATAATCAATAATAAAATGATGATGAAAAAGTCAAAAAAAGAGGGCGCGTCGCATCACGCCAGACACGCCCTCTTCGATATGCTTCAAATTATTTTCGGAAAATTAGTTTCTTTCCGTCGTAGATATACACGCCCTTCTGCTTCGGCGAGGTCACTTGCTTGCCGTCGAGGGTGTAAATCTTGCCGTTCTTCGCAGCATTTTTCTCCGTCACATTGTCGATTCCGTCAACCTGGGCATCTTCTTCCGAAAGGTAGATGAAGTCGGGAATGAAGCCTTCCTCAATCTGGTCGAGGAAGTACACGGGAATAGCGAGGAACACGCGGTTGGCAGGAACAAAGCCACTGGCAACGCGCTCAAACACGTTCTTCTCTGTGTCGAGCAGGTAGCCATTGATATCGGCCACAACAGAGTCTTTGTCTTCGTAGAAACTGACGGGAATCTTGATGGTGATGGTGTAAGTGCTGAGTTCGATGCCGTCATCGCCGCTCCACTTCTCGAGCGGTGTTCCGAAATAGAACATGGTCGAAGTCTTGTCAGAAGGATCGTCGAGGAAATATTGCGTTCCTTTACCATAGAAATAGGTCGGAGTCATGGCAGGAATGGCTTCTTTGTAGTTTTCAATCTCAAGATAACCCACCTCGTCTTTCTTCTTCAAATCTTCATTCATGCAATTTACGCGCAGCACGGTCGAGGGGAAATAAGCGAGGTTTTCCTCTTTGTAATATTCCACATAACCACCCTCGGCAGGGAATTCCACAGCAAAAAGATTTTCGCTGGTGAACACAGCCTCGTAGTGCTCAGCACCCTTCACAGTAACTGTGTAAGGATTTTGGGTGATTTTGTTGCCAGTGCTTTTTTCTACCCAGTGCAGGAAACTTGCTTTTTTCGTATAGTCGGGCGTTGCCGTCAGTGTGATTTCTGTGCCAACGTCGTTCACCGCCTTGTCGATAGCGACAGAACCGAGGTTCGAGTTGAAAGCATCGATACCAACCGTCACGCGTGTGAACAGAGCATAGTGAACCTCGTCGGGATCGTTAGGAAACATTTGGAATGCCTCTTCAGGCGTGGAAGTCATGTCGGCCTTGGCATAAACCTGCGAGGTTAATTTCAGTGTGCGAGGATTGTCTGTCCACTCAACTTCCGTTGGAATCATGGGCTCACCGTCTTCATATTTCTGGGTTGCGAAACCAGCAAGCACCCAACCTTCATTCGGCACGGCATAACCTTTGTAGTTGCCATTGGGCTGAACGCCACGGCAGGCAAACTTCACATTGACTTCGTCGGCAGGCTCTGCGTAGTTGGCACCTTCTGGCGCAACGGCCAAGCCCGACATCTCGGCATAAACTTTACCTGCTCCAACCGGATAGGCCTTGAGTTGTCCGTAAAGCGGAACGTACTTCAACTGCGCTTGAGCACCTACTGCCATGAGCACCATCGCAGCGACGAACAAACTTTTCTTAAAAGTAAAAATTTTCTTCATAAACTTACTTTTTTAAATGAAACAATGATAAAAACTAAAATAAATTCAGATTTGAAAGAATTTCGACGGCAAAGATAATCAAAAAAAATTAAACAAACAAATTTTTTTCAAAATTTTATCGCAAAAAATTGATTTTTTGTCAAATTTGCGATGGAATCTGCATCGTCAGGCAGTGGATGGAGCCATGCTGGCGGATGATGGTTCGGGCATCGATGGGGATGATGTCGCGGTCGGGGAAGGCTTTGCCGATGACGCGAAGGGCTTCCGCGTCGTTTTCGGGCTGACCATAAATGGGCGCGAGGACGGCACCATTGAGAATCAGGAAGTTGGCGTAGGTCGCAGGCAGGCGCTCTCGTTCCTCTTTCCTCGTTCCTCCTTCCTCGAAAATCGTTTCCTCGAAAATCGCTTTCGGCATTGGCAGTCGAAGCAGTCGATAGGGCTTTCCGTCGGCAGTTCTGAGGCTTTTGAGTTGCTGTTCCAACGCCTGAAAATCGGCAAATTGCTCGTCGTTTTCGTCGTCGCAACCCACGTAGAGCAGTGTGTCGTCGGGTGCACAGCGAACGATGGTGTCGATGTGGCCGTCGGTGTCGTCGCCAACGAGGTTGCCGTAGTCGAGCCACACGACGCGCTCGGCACGCAGTCGGCGTTTGAGTTCGGCCTCGATTTCCTCGCGGGTCAGCGGTTGATTGCGATTCGGTGCCAACAGGCACTGCGATGTCGTGAAAATCGTGCCGCGACCGTCGCTTTCGATGCTGCCACCCTCGAGAACGAAGTCTTGATGGTTCTCCAGTTGAGAGTTGGACATTGAACATTGAACATTGAACATTGGACATTGAACATTGAGCATTGAACATTCCTCATTCCTGGCTTCTCGTTCCTCGTCCCTCGTCATTTCCTCGAAAAGCCGGGACACAATCCGATTGTCATTTTCCGCCGGAAATTTCTCGCCCCAGCCATTGAATCGGAAGTCGAGCCAAAGCCTCCTCACTCCACACTCTTCAACCAAAACAATCGGTCCATGGTCTCGCGCCCAAGTGTCATCGGTCGAACACTCGAAAATCACCACGCGCTCCATCTGCCGAATTTCCTCGGGCACGATTTCCGCCTTCGGAACCACAATCAAAAGATGTTCACGAGCAGCAATTTCTCGCGACATCGCCACGAAAGTTTCCGTGATTTCCGTCAAATACGGCTTCCAATCCGTGTCCTCGTGCGGCCATGTCAGCATCACGCCCCATTGCGCTTCCCACTCCGCTGGTAGTCTGAAATTTTCCATTTTGTCGAACTTTTTTCCT
>Ga0256404_1000985_pt1 | contig 72281 bp, 66 predicted proteins | sample RumenRJG_01DNA_FD_185990 | JGI IMG/M metagenome (GOLD analysis project Ga0256404, IMG submission 185990) | Bovine rumen microbial communities from Lethbridge, Alberta, Canada - RJG_01 | ecosystem: Host-associated > Mammals > Digestive system > Stomach > Rumen | place: Canada: Alberta | collected... | reverse complement strand
CGCTATCCCTTCCTCTCGTCTGCCCCTCACGGTGCAAACCTTGGGAGTTGCTATGGGGTTCGTCGGCAACTACGCCCCTTGTGGATTTTCACCACAGACTGACGGCATGCCCGTCATACTAAGAAAACCCGCGGCCGAAGCCGCGGGATAAAGAATTTTTTCTGCTTCAGGGATTGACCTGATGCCAGAGTTTCTCGAAAACGCCGGCTTTCTTCAGACCGGCAAGCACCGCAACGCCTAGGGCAGCTCCCACAGCCGCGGACGGGGTATAGAACGGCACATAGTAAAACGGTGACTGCGCGTCCAGACCGTAGAATGTCTTGAACAGCGGATAGGCTGTCATCGCCCCGACAAAGCCGGTACCGATGACCTCCCCAGCCCAGGCGGACCAGAACTTGTGTGTTTTTCTGTACCATAGCCCGCCGATGATCGGGCCGAATATGGCGCCGACAACACAGCCGATGTCCCGCCCGCAGGCCATGCGCAGCAGGCCGGTCATCAGCGCCGCCGCGAAGGCGTACCAGGGACCGACGAAGACTTCCGCCAGCACATCTACGAAATGCTGGAATGGGGCCATGTGCGGAAAGTACACAAAGGTACTCAGAACAAACGCGAGGGCTGTGAACATTGCGGTCAGCGTCAGTCGGCGCACGCCGAACCGATGTTCCGTCCGAAGGGTTTCTGCCGGCGCCTCGATCGGCGCCGCGGTATTCTTTGCCGGATTATCCATAAAAAACCAACCTCCTTCTGGGCCGGTTGGCTTCGCTTCAGCGCACCTTCCGGTCCATTCCGGGCACACAGGCCCTTTGAATGCCGGTCGAAACTTGCTGGTTTCCTCTCAGGCCAGAACATGGTCTCCCATCGCTGAATCCTTCCCTCGCCGCACGCAGGGCGCTCCCCCTCCATGCGCTGCGCCGAAGCGCCGCTGCGGAAGTTATGGAATTGTACAGGGGAAAGGAAAAACCGCCCAAGGGGGCGGTGTGAAACGCTTCTTTCCTACGCTGGCATTATCCAGATCAGGTAAAGGTCGAAGCCATGCTTCCTCTCAGCCCTTCCGAGCTCCCCTTGTCGTCTTTCATCTTAGTCCTTTCCTTCGGTGCTGTCAACGGGGCGAGGTATTTTTTTCCCGGACGGCCGCAGTTCCCCCTCGGACGCTTCCGCTGAGTCGGCGGCGTGTTTCTTCCGTGCCGCAAAGAACAGGAAAACTCCTGCGGCGAGCGCTGTGCATCCGAATGTCAGCGCCCGCCCCCGGCCGCTCTCATCGCCTGTGTCCGGCGGAGTTCCGCTTTCTTTTCGCAGGGTCTGATCGGAGTTTGCTGCCTCCGCATGCACGGCAAGGCAGCGGCCGCCGGCATCGTAAAGCCGGTCCGTAACAAGCACCGTATCCGGCAGCGCTTCCGCAGCGGCAGGAAGGAGGATTTCCATCGATCCCTCCGAAGCTTCCGGAGAAAACGTCCGCTTCACGGCAAAGGTTCCGTCCGCGAGGCGGATCTCCTCTCCGGTACGGCTGTCCGTAAGCTGCGTTTCCAGCGTATACGACGCACCGGGCTCCAGGTTCGCGTAGTATACGGTTTCCTGAATGCAAACCGTGCCGGAGGCCGGCAGAATACGGTCGCCGTCGGAACGATCCGCGGCCGAAGATCGGAGACCCGGAAACCGGACGGTCTGCTCTGCTTCCTGCAGATCGGCTTCCGAGGCATACAAAACACCGTCCGCTGTAAGCCCTTCAAAAATCACGGCAGTCTTTCCGGGCAGATCTGCGGCCGCCTCAAATCGGAGCAGAACCTCCGCTGTGCATTCCGTGCTGTCGTCGGGGCAGGTCACTTCCTGCTCGGCCTGCACGGCTTTCCCTTCCGCGTCACGAATGGGTTCTCCGGTCTCGACGTCCATCAGTGCCGCCGTCAGGGTGTAGGTCTTTCCTGGTTCCAGATTCCTGCAGAGGACCGTATCCGTCAGCTGAATGGAACCGGCTCCGCAGACAAGGCGGCTCCCGGACGCAGCGTCGGACGCTGTCGTGTGAAGCGATGGAAACTGCACCGTCTGGGCTGCGTCGGAAAAATCCCGATGCTCTGCGATCTTATTCTGTCCGCAGTAGAGGCTTTCCACGGCCGTCACGCTGCGACCGGAAAGTTTGGAAGCGTCAAGTCGGAAGCTCTGCTCTACGGTTCCCGTTCCCGCCTCCGGGGTAAAGACCGTTTCGGCTTCGCTCAGCAGTGCGCCCGACTCGGAATCGTAAAGCTGCCCGCACAGCCGGAGCTCCATTCCGATGCAGTCGTCAAGACCGACGTAGCGGACGGTGTCCGTAAGTTCCGTATCGGGACCTGCGAAAATATATTTTTCCCCGCCGGCGCCGTGCAGCGCCGTCTGCAGTGCAGGCGTTCTGCGGTTTACGACGGAAAGCTCCACCTGCGTCTGTTCCGCCGCGATGCGGAAGCTTCCCCGGTACAGTTCGTAGCCGTCATTGACACCCGCCGTCGGCAGTTCCTCCAGCGTATATTCCCCCGGCGGCAGCGCTCCCCAGGCATCCGAGGGGTCGTCCTCCGATCCGATCCAAAGGCCGTCCGGAGCGCTGTGGGAACGGTAATTCGACGCGGAACTGTAGTTTCCTTCCGCGTCGGTCGCAAATTCCACGCTTTCGCCGGTAGCACTTCGCGTCAGACGAAAGTGCACGCCCGCCATGGCCGATCCCGTTTCGGAATCCGTTTTATGCAGGGAGAAGTCTCCCCGAACGGGAAATGCCTCGGCCATGCGCTGATAGGCCTGCTCCGGATCGTTTGCCGCAGCGTAGACAAATGTGCGCTCCAGTTCCGGCGCATCGGTGTTTGGATTGCCGGCAGAAAATGCAAGGGCCCGATCCACAAGCCGGCTGCACGCTTCCTGTTCCGCAGGAAGGGAAATATGATCCGAGCAGTAGCGCATCTCCTTCAGATCGTACGTGCCGCCTTCCGCTGCCGCTGTAAGCGTCCAGAGGGCGCACTGCGTAAGCTCGTAAAGCTGACTTTCCGTTCCGGCAAAGCCCGCAATGGAACCGACCCCGGGGTGGTATCCGTGGTAGAGCACGTAAGCCATGGCGCGGACATCCGCGCCTGAAACGTCCTGATCGATAAGCCGGCCGCATCCCTTCATGGGCACCGGTTTAATCGACTTCCAGATATCCAGGCAGTAGACTGCGCCCCCCGAGGCGCTGTCGGAATAGGCGTGGAATTCATAGGCACCGCCCAGGTTCCCCTCCCCCTGCGTCAGCTGAAATCCGTCCGTCGGCTCGGCAGCTGCCGCCGTGCCGGCCAAGGCGCCCAGAAGCATGAAAAAAGCCAGCACCAATGCGGCCGGCCTGCGAATGATATATCCTGTTTTCCGCAACAATTTCCTCTCTTTCTGACTTTTCCGTCGGTTCGTTCTCATCCCGTTTCCGATTTTCCTCAATTCTGTGTAATATATTCCTTATGCCACCACCTTTGCGCGTTTTTGCGGTTCACATCGGTCCTGTTTCACCACTTTTAGTTTCTTTTCCTCCGATTTATCCTGTTATGTCAACTCATAGGAAAGCAGACCGAGCCGTGTTTTCCACTGTTTCCACAGTTTTTTCAACAGCAGAGCGCTTTTGCGCCCATTTCGGACGCTCTTTTTTAATTTGCATCTATTTGTTGAACTTACGACATTTTTTTATGTAAAGGAATTGGCAGTGCCGCGTGCTCCCTCCGCCGCCGTCCGGCGGAAAAAAAGCGGTCCGGGAATCCGGACCGCTGTATATGCTGTTTTCGGGCTTCAGGAAGCTTAGACGGGATAATCGATCACGTAGGAATCGAAGACGCTCCAGTCATCGGAATTGATGCTGTACAAGCCATCGCTTCCCTTCTGGACCTGCAGGCTCTGCGTCTTGTCTTCCTCGTAGCCGAGTTTCGGGATCTGCGCCTTCACGAGGTCAATGCAGGCCTGGGCATAGTTTTTGACATATTCCGAGTACTGCGCATCGGTCATGGCTTCGAAGTCCATGGTGGACGAAGACTCGACAAACGTGGTATACGGATTCTCTTCGCCCGAATCTACGGCATCCACCGCCAGCTTTATGACGTTGATGGGGCTTACCGTCACCTGTACCGTGTAGTTGCCATCCTGCGTAGCAGCAATTTCCCCGATGGTGAATTTTGAATAGGAGTAGATTTCCTTGTACAAATCAACAATCTGCTGCTTTATGTCTGAGGGAACGTCTTCGTAGGTTTCTCCGGCGCTGGAATCCACAATATTAAAGTAGGAACAGAAATATTCCGCTTCCACATCCAGGCCGTCCTCATAATCCTGCTGTAAGGACTCTTCCGTTTCCCCGGTCACTTCCATATAATCCTGGTCAAACTGCCCCAGATAAATGGCATCAATGTTGCCCTGCACCAGTGTTTTGATTGCATCCGTGTCCGAAGTGCAGGCCGACAGGGCGACAATCAGCACCAGGGCAAGTGCAATGGCTATGATTCTTTTCTTCATTTCTTCTTATCCCTTACTTTGCTTTAGATTCATCCGCGGACCCTGATCCGCGGCTATTTACTCATAGACAGTGTAAGGGAAATAAAATAAAAATGCAATACGGTTTTCATAAAATTGCGGTAAGCACCGTGTAAAGTGCGGGTTTCTGCCCGATTTTCCGCAGCCGATCGGCAGCCGAAAAAGGTCCTCATTACATAGCCCGCCGGCTGCCGAAAAAACCGCAGTGTGAGCACAGGCAATCGCTTCTTTCGGCAGACTGCACATAATTATAGTTTCTTTTCCGGTACTGTCGCTGATTTTTCTTCCGCATTGCGAAAATGATGCATGCAATCGAGTGCATTTTCTATTCCCGAGTATGCAGCTTCTCCTGAAACTCCCGCCGTGCGCGTCGGATCGCCCGGGACGCACGGTCCGGGCGGATGGCGTACCGCCTGGCAATTTCCTGCAGCGACAGCCCCTGCCGATAGCGGAGAATCAGGAGCGTACGGCTGAGCTTTCCGCAGTTTTCCAGAGTCTGCTGAATCCGGATCTTCTGCAGAAAATCCTCCGTGTAAGCCGGCAGCCCCTCCTCCGTGTCGGAAAGCGGCGTTTCCCTTCCCGCATATTTCTGGCCACGAAAGCGCTGAATGCGGTCTTCTCCGATAAGAACCAGGGGAATCGGCCATTCCATCTTCTCCAAGGTCTGCAGATCCAGAACCTGCCGTCCGTCCGTGAATTCATACACATACTGCCGGCAGGCGTCGATGCGCAGGACGGCACGGTGCTGCCCGTTGCAGTATAGGGCAAAGCCGCCCGCATAGGCCTCCACATAGCCGTCCGGGGAGAGCGTGCGGTACAGGAGCGGGATTCCCCCGTTTCTGCGAAGCTCGCAGGGGCGCGGTGTTTTCTTTCCCGTCGTGGCCTCCGTCATTGCCCGAAGGCTTCCGAACGATACAAATTGTTCCATGGTTTTCCTTTCCCGGAGCCGCGGGAAGCGTGCGGAACCGCAGAAGCGGAAAAGGCACCGTCCGTTCCGGGCGAGTTTCTCGCTTCCGGCTTCGTACGGTGCCTGGCAGTCCCATCTTCCGACGGGCTCCGCTTACTCGAATAAAAGTCTGTTTTTCTGCTGTCTATCTGTCTGTCTCTCTTCCGCAGGAGACGGGAGCTGCCCGTCAGGCCCGCGTCCGGCGAAAATAGCTGAGATTCGCCGGAAATTCCTTTTTGCACTTGCGGCAGTAAAGGTTCATGTGGCCCCGGATATCACTGTAGACCAGGGCGCATTTAAATCCGCAGACCGGGCAGCGGACGACTCGGGACTTCAGTCCCTCTACCTCCTGCTTCGATCGCCGCAGCCGCTCCTCCGTACCGGCCGGAAGCTCCGGCTGCCGCAGACTGTCTGTTTCTCTCCTTTTCATGGATTCCTCCCTGTTTTCCTTTTTTCTTCCGGAATCACCGCACCCCCGCCCGGAAGGAGGAACAGTTCTTTCAGCCGCCGGAGGAAAGCCGTCCGGCTGACTCCCAGACGGCCGACCGTCTGCCGCAGTGTCTCCGGATTGCCGCAAACGGCCGCCAGGCCTCCGTAAAGCTGCAGGACCGCCTCCACGGTATCCCGCGGCATCAGCAGCGCCGCCGCCAGATGATCGGCCATGCGCTCCTCCCGGGTGAGAATCGCCTCTGAGGCGGAGCCGCCTTTCCGGAGACGGAGCCAATTGGCCGCCGCCGGCGCGGCGCCGGTGCGGATGCGCAGATAATGCGCTACTTCATGGGCTTTGGTAAAGTTTTCCCGCCCCGCGTGTCCTTCGGCGTGCAGTTCCGCGCTGATCACTACCGCACACCGTGGAAACACAGCCGTCCGGATCCGCCCGCTCTGCCGGATGGCAAGCGTCCTGCGTCCGTCCGAAAGGAAGCCCAGAACCTCCTGTTCCGCAAACCGGACATACAGCAGCGGCAGCCGGAGATAGTCCCGGATGAGAGCGTCCATATCGACGCGGGTGCGCCGGTCATCGCCGCAGGCCTGCCGGTAATCCCGCACAAGGCAGGCGGCCAGTTCCTCCCGGCCTGCCGGCGTGTCGCAGTGCCAGCGCCCGGCCGTCAGTCCGGCGTCTTCGTTACAAACCATCGATAATTCTCCTCATAGAACAGAAACCGGGTCTGACCCTGAATGCGGCAGGTGTATCGCAGCCCGGCGCCGCCCGCCCGAAGACTGGCCGCCCGCCGGCAGTCACTGATGCGGTCGATTTCGTATTTCCTTCCGTCCGTCCAGCGGATCCACAGCGGCCGCATGCTTCCGTCCGCAGTAAATTCCGCGCCTACCTCCACATACTGCTTTTCCGGCGTGTCGCACAGTTCCACGGTTCATCGCTCCTTTCACCGCCGCCCGTCTCCGGTCAGGGCATGGTTTCCATTCTGAAAATAGCCCATGGGGTGGATAATGTTCTCCGACCGGGCGTCAAGTCCCGCCAGGTCCGGGCGCAGCAGAACCGGTCCGCGCTGAATGCTTCCGTAGCCGTACTGGCGCCGGATGCGATCCAGTGTCCGATCCAGCTTTTCCCGCTTCTGCCGCCGGTTTTCGTCGGTCAGCAGATCCGGCTGATCCGGCAGCGCCGCTGATTCCAGGCTGCTGCCCCGCACGGTGAGGCTCCGGACCGGCCGCTGCCAGGAATAATTCTCCGCGAAAAGCGCCAGTGCAGCTCCCGCAATCTCCTCCGTAATGTCTGTCGGACGCGGCAGGCGCGTCTGCCGCGTAAACCCGCACAGGTCCTTGTCCCGGATGCTGAGCTCCACCGTACGGCAGCGAAATCCGTTGTCCCGCAGCCGGGCCGACACGCTCTCCGAAAGGAGAAGCACCACCGCCCGGACATCCTCCCGATCCACCAGATCGCGGGGCGTCGTCGTCCCGTTTCCGATACTCTTGATGGGCGCCCGCTGCCCTGTCGGCGCCACCGGCGTCGCGTCTTCCCCGGAAGCGAAAACCTTCAAGATCTGCCCCACCTTTCCAAACGTCGCCCGCAGGAAATCCGGATCGGCCTCGGCCAGCTCGCCGATGGTCGAAATTCCGTAGTGCAGAAGCTTCCGTTTTGTCGCCCGGCCGACAAAAAGCAGGTCCTCGGCCGGCGCCTTCCAGACGATGTCCCGGTAGTTGTCCCGGGTTATGCAGGTCACGGCGTCCGGCTTGCGGTAGTCCGATCCGAACTTGGCGTAAATCTTGTTCCAGCTTACGCCCACGCTCACCGTCACGCCCAGTTCCTGCCGGATGCGCCGCCGAATTTCCTCGGCGACCGCCCGGCCGCTGCCGGCGCCGACGCAGTCCGTGACGTCCAGCCAGGCCTCATCAATTCCGAACGGTTCGCAGTGATCGGTGTAGTCCGCGTAGATTTCCCGCGTCAGACGGGAAAACCGGAGGTACTGATCGTAATGAGGCGGTACAAACACAATCTCCGGGCAGCACTGCCGTGCCTCCCAGAGGGCCATGCCGGTCTTGACGCCCGCCGCCTTGGCCAAAGGGTTTTTGGCCAGTACAATTCCGTGCCGGGATTCCGGATCGCCGCCGACCGCGACCGGCCGATTCCGCAGCTGCGGATGGTGCAGAATCTCAATGCTGGCGTAGCAGCTGTTCATATCCGAGTGCAGAATCACCCGATCCACGCGTTTCCCTCCTTCTCCGGTCTGCTGTCCTCCCTATTATGAATTCTCCTATTTGGAGATGTCAACGTCGCATTTGTCGCCATTTAATATATTTTTTCTGCTTTGTTCTTGATTTTTCTCTTATTAAGATATAAACTGTACCCGTAAAGCAAGTTTGCACAGTCCCCCTGGATCCGCGGGATAGAAAGGACGGTTTCATCATGGCGGAAAAAAGAATTCCGGAAAGGCCCCCTGCGGCCCGGACGCCGGACCGCTTTCAGGCCGGAGCGGCCCGGGAAGAGAATCTGCTTGGGAAAAAGATCGCCCGGCAGCGCAGAAAGCTGGGGCTGAGCCTGCGGGAGACCAGCCGGCGGCTGGCCGGCTACGGCGTTGCGGTGCAGGCCGGCGGCATCAGCAAATGGGAACAGGGCGCTACGGTGCCCGGCGCCTATCAGCTGATTGCTCTGTGCGGAGCCCTGGAAATGGAGGAACTGGTCCCCTCTCTGCTGGAGGCGGCCCGGCCGGCCCTGAACGAGGAAGGGCTGCGGAAGCTCCGCGCCTACCGGCAGGATCTTCTTGATACCGGAAAGTACGCGCTCCGGGAGCACGGTACGGCCGACTATGTGGAATACATTGAAATGCCCTTCAGTACGCTGGCCGCCTCCGCCGGCTCCGGCGCCTTTCTGGACGAGGGCAGCTTTGAGTCCCGGTCCTTTCCCCGCAATACGGTGCCGCCGGAAGCGGATTTCGCCCTGCGGGTTTCCGGCGACAGCATGGAGCCGGTCTACAGCGACGGGCAGATCGTCTGGGTGCAGCGATGCTCCGTTCTGGAATGCGGCGAAGTAGGCATTTTTGTCTATGACGGGGAAGGCTATATCAAGATGCTGGGTCAGCGCATGCCGGAGCCTGAAGAGGAGGAATTCTACCGCGATATGGATGGCAGTCTGCACCGGCAGCCGGTTCTTGTCTCCTATAACCCCGCCTATCCGCCGCGCCCGGTTTCACCGGAAGCGGAATTCCGGATTGTAGGCCGAGTCCTGGGGCACTGATCCGGCGTTCGGCCGAGAAGGAATCCTGAATGCATACCGCAGCCTCACTAACAGACGCTATTCTACTTACGGGCCTTCTCTTCAATTCAAAGGCATAGGCACAAAAACATCAGCAAGCCGGGAAAAATAGTAAAGCTCGAAAAGCGGCTTTGCCGAGAGCAGAGATGTCTTTCCCGCAAATACAAAAATTTAAAGAAAGGAGAAACTGCTCAGAGATCAAATATACAGAAACAAGCGCTTAAGGTACAAAAGCTTCCTCCTGAGCTGGATACTGTCCGTACTGATTATATCTGAAAGCCAAGCCTTCATATATAACGGTTGAGGATTTGAATGTATCCGGGATGAGGAAGAACAGGCATCTTTCAAAAGCTGTCGCCTTGCAGAAATTCTATGGGTTCAGAATAAAGTTCCAGCCAAAATGTCACGAAAAAGGAATCGAACGCAGCGTGGCGGACAGAAGGTATCCGTATTCTGAACTATGCCGCCATGGCGGAATGATCACGAAAGACTTGACGCTTTCGAATAGGATTTACAAATGGAACTGCGGTTATATGGAAGACCGAGAGCTCCATGCGGCGCTGAATTTGAAAGACGCTCCGACTTGCGAAATCGCATAACAAAAATGCGGCCGCAAGTGTGTACCGATGGCTGGTCGGGAATTAACGGCTGGGAAGTGTGCAAACCTGGCAAGCAGCATATCTGTTTACAGATTGCAGAAGCATACACGATGAAGCAGCTGCTGCCGATCATAAGATCGCAGGAAATCATCTCGATGTGGATAAGTATATTTAATCCTATTTTGAGCAGCAGGCGTCAGACTTTGGATACATTCAAGCGCGCGGAGGAACTGGCCCAGGTTCGGGGCCTGACCCTTTCGAAACTCAGCCGCATGTGCGGCATGAACCGCTCCACTCTCACTTCCGCCCGGCGGCGGGGAAACCAGCTTTCCGTGGATACAATCGAGCGCATCTGCGAAGCGCTGCAGATCACCACGGCGGAATTCTTCCGCACGGAACCGGACGCCGCTGAGTCGCTGACGGCAGACGATGTGCGGATTCTTCACCGCATGATCCGGGAGTACAAGGAAACAGGCCGGACATCCCGTGGATCCTGACGCGCCGGATCCGGCGGCAGACAAGAAAAACCGTCTGTCGGGCCTTCAAGGCCTGCAGGCGGCTTTTCCATCTGCGTATTTGCGTTAATTTCTAATTTATTCCGCCGTCGCTTTGGTCTCACAATAGATGCAGCGGTAAATTTTGTTTTTCCGGTCGGTCAGCTTAAATACATGATCCAGCTCCTGCTCCACGGACGTAATGCAGCGGGGGTTTTTACAGTAGATGACATTCGTCAGCGTTTCCGGCAGGCCGACAGTCTTCTTTTCCACCAGCACGCCGTTTCGGATGATATTGATGGTCGCGTCCGGATCCACATAGCCGATTGCGTCAAAGTTGATGGGGATGTCTGCGTCAATCTTGATGATGTCCTTCCGGCCCATTTTGCTGCTGACGACATTTTTAATAATGGCCACCGAGCAGTCCAGTTTATCCAGTCCCAGGAGATCGTAAAGCCGCATGCCGCGGCCGGCGGTAATGTGGTCGATTACGATTCCGTTGAAAATTGCGTCGATATTCATAGGGTTCCTGCCTCCCGCAGAAGTTTCAGTATCAGGGCCATGCGCATGTATTTTCCGTTCAGAACCTGCTTGAAATAGCAGGCGCGGGGATCGGAGTCAATTGCGACGCTGATCTCATTGACACGGGGCAGCGGATGCATGATGCAGAGGTCCGGGCGGGCGTTTTTCAGTTTTCCCGGCGTAAGAATGTAGCTGTCCTTGAGCCGCAGGTAGTCTTCCTCGTTAAAAAAGCGCTCTCTCTGCACACGGGTCATATAGAGAATGTCCAGCTCCGGAAGGGCTGCCTGCAGGTCCGTTGTCTGCTCGTAGGGAATATTCTGCGCCTTGAGGATATCCTTTTTCACATAGCTCGGAAGTTTCAGTTCCACCGGGGAAATAAGAACGACGCGCAGCCCCGCCTGCCTGCTGAGCGCGGCAATCAGCGAGTGGACAGTCCGGCCGAATTTCAAGTCGCCGCAGAACCCGACCGTCAGGTTGTTGAAGCTTCCCTTCTCCCGGTAGATCGTCAGCAGATCCGCCAGCGTCTGGGTCGGATGATTGTGCCCGCCGTCGCCGGCGTTGATGACCGGAACCGTAGAATGCAGGCTTGCAACATACGGAGCGCCCTCCTTGGGATGCCGCATGGCGATGATATCCGCGTAGCAGCTGACCGTACGGGCCGTGTCCGCAACGCTCTCCCCCTTGGAGGCGGAGGAGTTCTGCCCGGAGGAAAATCCCAGAACATTGCCCCCCAGTTCGTACATGGCTGCCTCAAAGCTGAGGCGGGTCCGGGTGGAGGGTTCATAGAACAGCGTTGCCAGCTTTTTTCCCCGGCAGAGCTGATCGTAATCTCTCGGATGGTCAATAATGTCACAGGCGGTTTGAATCAGGTCCTGTATTTCTTCCACGGAAAGATCCAAAATATTGATAACGCTGCGTACCATGGAGCCTCCTTTTTCTATCGGTCCAGTACCTGCTGCCGGAAGGCCTGAAGAATTTCCCGATCCTCCGGCTGAATATAGCCCTGCTCTTCCGCGACCTGTACAACGGTATCGAAATCCGTCAGGCTCACCCAGGGCGTCTGTGCTTCCTCCAGGCGCTGCACGCCGCGGCGCATGCCGTATGTGAAAATGCATACGATGCCCCGTACGTCGGCGCCGGCTTCCCGCAGGGCTTCCACGGTGTCCAGGGCACTGCCGCCGGTGGAAATCAGATCCTCCACAACGACCGTCTTCTCCCCCGGATGGAGACGGCCCTCAATCCGGTTTTTTCGACCATGATCCTTGGCGCCGGAGCGAACATAACCCATGGGAAGATTCAGAAGATGCGCAGTAATAGCCGCGTGCGCGATTCCGGCTGTGGACGTTCCCATGAGAAGCTGCGCTTCCGGATAGTTTTTCCGGATAAGTTCGGCAAGCCCCTGTTCCACATCGGTGCGCACCGCCGGCGCGGTGAGGGTAAGGCGGTTATCGCAGTAGATAGGGCTCTGAATCCCGCTCGCCCAGGTAAAGGGGTCCTTGGGTCGCAGAAAAACCGCCTGTATTTTCAGAAGATCACCCGCGATCCGGCGGGCAAGCACAAGGTTTTCGGTCATATCTCTCTTCCTTCTCCCAAAAATTCCCGACAGCAGCGCGTATAAGCTTCCGCCGGGTCCGAAGCTCCGGTAATGGGCCGTCCGACTACAATATAGTCGGAACCTTCCCGGCGAGCCTGCGCCGGCGTCATAATCCGCCGCTGATCTCCGGCTTCGCTGTCCGCAAAGCGGATGCCGGGCGTTACAGTCAGAAAATCCGCACCGCAAACGGCATGAACCCCGGCAGCCTCCCTCGGTGAGCAGACGACTCCGTCAAGCCCCGCATCGCGGGCGTTTCGCGCGTAGGTCTTCACGACCTCTTCAATCGGAGCGGAAATCAGAAGCTCTGCTTCCATTTCCTCCTGGGTGGTGGATGTCAGCTGGGTCACCGCAATCAAAAGCGGCCGCGGGCCGCCCCCTGTATCCAGCGCCTCCCGCGCTGCCCGCATCATGCGGGCCGTGCCCAAGGCGTGCACATTCATCATCTCCACGCCCAGATCCGCCAGAACGCGCACCGTGCGTCCCACCGTATTGGGAATATCATGAAGCTTCAGATCCAGAAAAATCCTGTGCTGCCTGCGCCTGAGCTCCTTTACGATTTCCGGTCCGGCTGCGTAGAACAGTTCCATTCCGATTTTTACAAAAGGCCTGCGACCATCAAAACGGTCGAGGAAACGAAGCGTTTCCTCCGCCGTTGGAAAGTCGCAGGCAACAATTACATCTTTAGGCAAGGGGCGCACCTCCGATGATGTCCCGAATATCTTCTATGCCATACTTCCGCATGATCTCCGGAAGACCCAGCACGATGTCCCAGCAGGCGTAAGGGTTAATCAGGGAGGCTGTTCCGACTTCGACGGCCGTAGCTCCCGCCAGCATCATTTCCAGGACCCGCTCGGGACTGTTGACGCCGCCGATGCCGATCACCGGAATGTGGACCGCATGGGCAACCTCATAGACCATGCGCAGTGCAATGGGGAAAACCGCGTCGCCGGACATTCCCCCGGTTCCGTTGCTCAGAACCAGCCGCCGGGTTTTTACGTCGATCCGCATCGCAAGAATGGTATTTATCAGGCTGATTCCGTCTGCTCCCGCATCCTCGCAGGCCCGGGCAATTTCCACAATGTCCGTTACATTGGGGCTGAGTTTCATAATAACCGGCTTGTGCGTAACCGTCTTCACGGTCTTCGTCACCGCTGCCGCCGTACGGGGATCCGTGCCGAACGCCATCCCGCCGCCATGTACATTCGGGCAGCTGATGTTGACTTCCAGCCATCCGACTTCCGGGCACTTATCCAGGCGCTCGCAGAGGTATCGGTAATCCGCAATGGAAAATCCGCACACATTGGCCATTACCGGCTTGCGGAAAACGGCCCGCATTTTCGGCAGCTCCTCCTTGATTACGGCATCGATTCCGGGATTCTGCAGACCGATGGAATTGAGAATCGCCGCGGAGGCCTCCGCGATCCGGGGCGGCATGTTACCGATGCGGGGTTCCCGAGTTGTTCCCTTGAAGGAAAAGGTCCCCAGCCGGTTTATATCATAGAGTTCCGCAAATTCATAGCCGTAGCCGAAAGTTCCGGATGCGGCAATAATGGGGTTGTCAATAGGAATGCCGCAGAGGTCGATCTTAGTATTTACCATATAAGCTCTCCCTTCTCCAGGACCGGACCGTCCCGGCAGATGCGCTTATAGCCCAGAAGCGTCCGCTTCGTGCAGCCCATGCAGACACCGAAACCGCATCCCATGCGGGCTTCAAAGCTGAATTCGCCGTCAGTGTCGGTCTTTCCGTAGACGTCCTCCATCATGGCTTCCGGACCGCAGGTATAGAAGAAACTGTATTCTTCCGGAATGACGTCGGTGACCACGCCCCTGCGTCCGAGGCTCCCGTCTTCCGTTGTGACAATGACATGGTCGCACAGCTGCTCAAATTCCTTGATGAGAATCGCCTGATCCGCATTCTGAAATCCAAGCAGCGCCGTAACATGCGCCGGGCGCCGGTGCAGGGCTTTCGCCAGATAATACAAAGGTGCTACGCCGGTTCCGCCGCCGATCAGAAGCGGATTGCGTCCGGCACGATCCAGATTGAACCCGTTGCCGAGCCCGGTCAGGATATCCAGCCGCAGGCCTTTCTGCAGCGTACTCATATAATAGGTGCCTTTGCCGACCGTCTTGTATATGACGCTGAAGGACATGCTGTCCACGTCGCAGACGGAAAGCGGGCGGCGCAGATATCGATCCGGCAGACGAATATTGACAAACTGTCCCGGACGCTGTATCGCCTCCGTGTCACCAAGCAGTTTCATGCGCATGATGCTTCCGGTAAGGGCATGGTTTTCTGCAATGGTGAAGATTCCCTCCTGCATCCCGTTTCCTCCTTTTTCCGCCGTACGAGCAGCGGCCGTGTCCTGCAATTTCAAAGGTACTATATCATAAGTAACGGGCAGTTGCACGAATTTTATATGGAGGATTCTGCGGGAAGCACGGCGCGTTGCCCGCTTTCGCACAGTTCGGGCACTGCGGGAGGAATTTCGTTTCAGGCGTGCCGGTACATAATCCGGCCGTCGCAGACTGTAAGACAGCAGCGACCATGCACTTTCCAGCCTGCAAACGGCGTGCAATGACCCAGGGAGAAGAAGCTTTCCGGATCAATCGTCCGCTCGGCCCGGAGGTTCCAGATCGTAAAGGATTTTCCCAGGGACAGCCCGAACCGTTCCCGCGGCCGGATCGCCATCCGATCAATCAGCTGCGGAAGCGTAAGTATCTTTTCCTCCACCAGCCGGGTATACAATACGGAGAACGCCGTTTCCAGCCCGGTAATCCCGAAAGCGGAATCCCGCAGCCCTTTGGACTTCTCTTCCGCACTGTGGGGGGCGTGATCCGTTGCGATCATATCAATTGTGCCGTCTTTCAGTCCTTCCAGAAGGGCACGCCGATCCTCTTTCGTCCGCAGCGGCGGATTCATCTTGAATGCGCCGTCGTCCTGCAGATCCTCCGTATCCAGGAGAAGATAGTGCGGCGCTGTTTCGCAGGTCACATCCACACCTTCCGCTTTTGCCGCACGAATCTGCTCGACGCTCTCTTTGCAGGAAACATGACAGACATGGAAGCGGCACCCCGTTTCCCGCGCCAGCTGCAGGTCGCGCGCAACAGCTTTCCATTCACTTTCCTTGGAAATTCCCCTCAGGCCGTGCGCCCGCGCAAATACGCCCTCCTGTATAACGCCCCCGTTCGTCAGTGACAGATCCTCGCAATGGTCAGCCAGAATTTTTCCGGTTCCGGCAACCACCTCCATGGCGCGGCGCATAATCTCTTCCCTGGCAATGCCGTGACCGTCATCCGAAAAAGCGACAACTGCCGGTGCCAGAGATTCCAGTTCCGCCAGCGTTTCGCCCTGCTGTCCGACCGTTACCGCTCCATAAGGATGGACATGAACCACGGAGTCTCTGCGGATAATCTCCTGCTCATAGGCAAGGTTTGTCAGACTGTCCGGGACCGGATCCAGGTTGGGCATAGCGCAGAGATCCGTATATCCGCCGTGCGCGCCGGCGTACGATCCGGTTGCAACGGTTTCCTTATATGAAAAACCCGGCTCTCTGAGATGTACATGTACATCACAGAAGCCGGGAAAAACTGCAAATTCCTCTGTATTGAAAGCGGTAAGCCCGCCGTCCGGATCGGATAGCTGCGATTTCACATAGGAATACAATTCCGGCCATCCTGCCAGAGTCTGGATATTCGCCCGCACGCTCATCAGTCTTTTCCCCTTTCTCTGCCTGTGTTTCCTGCTTTTACGAACGGTTCTAAAAAAAGGACGCCTCTGCGTTCTGCAAGGCGCCGTGAATCGGCGCGCAGTGCGCGCCTTTTTATCCAGTTTCCCTCTTGTCGGTGTCCCGCACCGCCTTAAAGAACCGCATAGAATATAGCAGACAGAAGGAGACGCTGTCAATGGATCGAAAGCCGTACGCAGAGAAAAACCTGCACGAAAATTGCAGAAAATTTCCACTTCTTTTTGGAACCCGCTCTTTTTTCCGCATGGAACCGCGGGTTTGGATCCGTTCTTCCTTCCGCGGTAGACGATCCGCCCGGTTCTGTACTAAAATAGAGAAAACATTTTTAGGAGGAGTCTACCATGGCGAAAGCGAAAGCGTACCTTCTGCAGGTCGGAACGGCCGGAGCGGCTGCCGGATTTCTGTATCTGGGTTTTGAAAATACAGCGCTGCAGACTACCCGCCTTCGCGTGCAAAGCTCCCGGCTGCCTGTCGGCTTTGACGGGTTCCGGATCGCGCATCTGTCGGATACGCATAGTTCCTCTTTCGGCAAAAACAACCGCCGCCTGCTGCGGAAAGTCCAGCGGCTCCACCCGGACTGCATTGCCTATACCGGAGACCTGCTGGATTCCTATCATCCGGCTGTCGACCGCTCCCTGCATCTCATGGAAGAGCTTTCTTCCCTTGCGCCCGTTTTTTACATCCCCGGAAATCATGAAGCACGCATGCCGCGGGCTTATGTGCGCGCCCGCAGCCGGATGATCGCCTGCGGCGTAACCGTTCTGGAAAATGAGACCGCCCTCCTGGAACGGGAGGGGGATAAAATTGCAATCTCCGGGACGCTGGATCCCCGTTTTTCCGGAGCCGGCTTTTCCCGCCGGAAATCCGCCGCTGCCATGCGCAGAAGTCTTTCCGCGCTGTCCCGAGTTCCCCGCTGCTACTCCATTCTGCTTTCGCACCGGCCGGAGCTTCTTCCGCTTTATGCGCAGGCCGGCTTTGATCTGGTGCTGAGCGGCCATGCGCACGGCGGACAGGTGCGCCTGTACGGCACGGACGGCCTTTTCGCACCAAATCAGGGCCTTCTGCCGCACTATACTTCTGGGCTCTACCGGGAAGGGGGAACGGCCATGGTCGTCAGCCGCGGACTGTGCGTCCGTCCCGGTCTGCCCCGGGTGCACAACCGGCCGGAGATTATAGAAATAACGCTCTGCCGCTGAAGCAGAGCGTTTCATTTCCGTTTCGGACTTTTCTTATCGGCTTTCCTCTTTCGGCACGATTCTCCCGGCGTCCTTGAAAATCGCATACGCCGGAATTACGCCCCGCACGCTCGATACCGGATATACCGTCGTGTGCCGGCCGATAACGGTGCCCGGGTTAAGAACGCTGTTGCAGCCGACTTCCACATAGTCGCCCAGCACGGCTCCGAATTTCTTTCTCCCGGTCGGGATGGTCGGGTCCGCTTTGACTGTTACCAGGCTTCGATCGCTTTTTACATTGGAGGTAATGGAACCCGCCCCCATATGCGCGTGAAATCCAAGAATAGAATCTCCCACATAGTTATAATGCGGCGTTTCCACCTTGTTGAAAAGCACAACATTTTTCAATTCCACAGAGTTTCCCACGACTGCGCCCTTTCCGACGATGGCACTGCCGCGTATAAACGCGCAGTGCCGCACCTGTGCGCCATGATCGATAATGCATGGCGCTCCCAGGTACGCGGACGGAAACACCTCCGCATCCTTAGCTACCCAGACTTCCGGCTGAGGATGGATGAATTCATCGGCGGAAAGCCTTGGCCCCAAGCCCCGGATAAACGTCTCAATTTCTTCCAGGACCTGCCAGGGATACTGTTTTTCCTGAAACAGGGGCGCCGCCAGCGTCTGCTCCAAATCGAGCAGATCGGAAATCTGAACACTCGCTGTCATTCCTTTACCCTCACAAGTCTGCCGCAGCGGTGCATGCAGTCAATGATGGAGTCAACCGCCTGCAGGCACTGCTCCTGCGTTTCTGCTTCGCTCATCACGCGCAGTACCGGCTCCGTGCCGCTCGCGCGGAGCAGAACCCGGCCGGCGGAGCCAAGCTTTGCCTCCGCCTCCGCAACCGCTGTCCGGACTTCCTCGCATTCCAGCGTTTCGCGCTTATCCGTAACCACGACGTTTTTCAGAACCTGCGGATAGATCGTTACCGGGGCCGCAAGCGTGGAAAGCGGCAGCTTCGTTTCCGTAATGGCTTCCATCAATTTTATCGCCGTCAGCAGTCCGTCGCCCGTGTTCGCAAGACGTCCGAAAATAATGTGTCCGGATTGTTCCCCGCCCAGGAAATAATCGTTCTTGCGCATGCATTCGGCAACATATTTGTCTCCAACGGCGGTTTTCTCGTAGCCGATGCCTTCTGCGTCCAGTGCCTTGTACAGACCCATGTTGCTCATGATTGTCGTAACTATCTTGGAGTGTCCCAGCGTCCCGGCGTCCTTCATGTATTTTCCGCACACATAAAGAATATGGTCGCCGGTAATGGCGTTGCCCTTTTCATCCACCGCGAGGCACCGATCTGCGTCACCGTCGAAAGCGAATCCCACATCCAGGTGGTTCTGGACGACAAAATCCTGCAGATGCCCCAGATGCGTGGAGCCGCAGTCCACATTTATATTCAGCCCGTCCGGTGCGTTGCCGGTTACAAACGTGTCCGCTCCAAGGGCGTCAAAAATGCTCTTCGCCATCTGCCAGGTGGAGCCATTGGCACAGTCCAGGCCGATGCGGTGATCTTTGTAGGAGCGCGTCGCCTGCGAAATGAGATAGCCGATATAGCGGTTCCGTCCCGCGGAATAGTCCACTGTTCTTCCGATGCCGTCCCGCTGAGCAAGAGGAAGCGCCTCATGCCCGTCAATGTATTCCTCGATGCCGTCCAGTACGTCTTCTTCCATTTTTTCGCCCTGCGCGTTAAGCAGTTTGATTCCATTGTCATAATAGGGATTATGGCTTGCCGAAATCATGATGCCGCAGTCGAAATCATCCGCACGGGCAATATAGGAAACGCTTGGGGTCGTCGTTACATGCATAAGATAGGCGTCCGCACCGGACGCCGTCAGTCCCGCAGCCAGAGCCGTTTCCAACATGTAGCTGGAGCGCCGCGTATCTTTTCCGATTACGACTCTTGCCCGCCGGTTCTGGCCGTACAGCCACCCCAGATACCGTCCGATCTGAAAGGCATGGTCCGCTGTAAGATCTTTATTGGCTTCGCCGCGGAAGCCGTCCGTTCCAAAATATTTTGACATGGTGTATGTATCTCCATTTCCCGATGCGCCGGTCCGTCGGCGCATGCCGCTCGTTATTATAGCAGACGCGGAGACGCTTGTTGTGAATTTTTTTTGATTCTTTTGGGAATTGCCGGCGAAAAAAGCCGCCCGCACCCGCCGAAAGCATGAAAAAACCCTTCCAGCCGGCCTTCCAGCCGAGCTTTCGGGGAAAATTTCGAATTATTTTATTTTGGCAAAAACGGACGCTATCCGGACCGGATAGCCCGCCGCAGGCGAAGCGGACGAACGCTTCCATCAAACTTCCCAGCCTAATCCGGGTCCTCATAGGAATCTCCGTCCGGAGAAAAATCCCCTCCGTCTCCGAAGTTTCCCTCCTGCTGCTCGTATTCATCAATCTTTCGATTGACCCAGTCCATTCGAACCCGGTCTCCTTCTGCCTGGTACAGTGAAGAAGCCGCACAGAAGATGTGCTCATTTTCCTCACAGCAGTCGCATTCATCGTCCATGATAAAGTCGCCCACCACTTTTTCGGCTTCCTTGAACCTTCTGGCGCGCGTAAACAGATACACCAGAGACGCACCGGCGCTCTGATCCCCTTTGGATTTTTCGTACCACTGCCGGCAGAATTCGATCGCCTTATCCGCCGATCCCGTATTTTCCAGGCACTCGCTGTAGCAGGTCAGAATATCCGTCGGATCGTTTTTCGCCCAGTCAAAGGTTTCCAGGAGTGTTTCACAGACGCTCAGCAGATCCCGGTAGTCCCGGCTGCTGTCCAGAACGTAGATGAGATCCAGAATAAAGTCATAGAATAAGAATTGATAATCCGTTTCCTCGTCCAGCTCTGAAAGCTCCCGTCCGAAATTTCCGTCGATTTTGCGCTCCGTTTCCAGAGCCATTATCATTTCATGGAATGCAAGAAGCCACAAATTGCGGCACAGCGCACCGTTCTCCAAGTTTCTCCGGCATTCTTCTACTCTCTTTGCAAATTTTCGCCAGAGTTCATTCAAGATATTTACCTATAGACCCTTTCCCGGTCCAATTTCCATACATCTCTATGAATCCATGGTAGACCTTTTAGCGATTTAAAGCAAGCGTGAAGAAGGAAAAATTTCAAAAATTTTAAAAATCTCATACAAACTCAATACAAACTGCAATTTTCTCGGCACTTTTTCTCCGCAGAAGGCGTTCCGGCTTGTACTTTCCCCGCAGTTGCAGTATCCTCGGATCTGAAGTCCGCAGTTATTCTCCCCCTCCCGAACCTGCGGGAACAGTGCAGAGAAATTTTCATGGAGGAATCCGTATGAAAGAGCAGTTGAAAACAGAGCGCCTGCTTCTCCGCCGCTGGACTCCGGAAGATGCGCAGACACTTTACCTGCTCGCCTCCGATCCGGAAATCGGACCTGCCGCAGGCTGGCCGGTGCACACATCGGTAGAAAACAGTCTCTCCGTCATCCGGGACGTTCTGGACCGGGACGGCACATATGCCGTGATCCGCAGATCCGACGGGCTGCTGGTCGGCAGCACGGGGCTTCGCTTCGGAAAAGACTCCTGTTCCGGAAAAGAAGCGGAGCCGGAGCTCGGGTATTGGATCGGCCGGCCGTATTGGGGGAACGGATACGCGCCGGAAGCTGCAGCCGCTCTGCTGGCGTGCGCCTTCGGGGAACTGCATTGTCCGAAGGTCTGGTGCTGCTATTACGAAGGAAACCGAAAATCGGAACGGGTAACGCAGAAGCTTGGTTTTTCCTATGTTCGCACGGATCCGAAGGGGGAGACACTTCTTGGCTACACGCTGCCGGAAGTGGAAACCGTCATCCCTGCGGACCGCTGGGCCCCCGCACGCGGGGAGCATGCGCAAAGCGAGTAGAAAGAAAATCCCGGGAGGGGATCGGCCGTCGATCCTCTTCCGGATTTTTTTGGTTCCGTTTCCTCTATTCGCTTAATACGGGGTTTGCAATCAGAAGCCACAGTCCATCGGCGGAATTTCCGCTTGCACTCCACTGCAGCGTTTCCACATTCCGGATCCCGATATTTACATTATCCGGCTCTGACTGCCGGCTAAGCTCCCCGGAATCATAGAGCACTTTCCCTTTTTCATCCCGAAGCTGCAGCCTGCCGGTACGGTCCCGGTTGGAGCTGCTGACCGCCAGCGTAAATTGGAGATTTGAGTATTTTCCCCCGATATCGAAGTTCGCATATCCCAGATTGCCGGCAGAAGCCAGAACGCTGAACACATTTCCGACTTCATAGGAAGTGCCGGCTGTATCCTTCGCTGCGGCGTTCAGCAGCGTAAATTCGTCCCCGGAGGAAACCGCTGTGAGATCACACATCCGTATGCCGTACCCTGTATCCGTGGCGCCGCCTTCCTGTGTCTGCTGCTGCAGGTAGCGAATGGCGGTATCATAATTCATCCCGAATATCGGGAAGGTCGAAAGATGTGCTTCAAAGTCGTCACCGTTCCGAAGGAAATCCCAGAAGAGAACGTTCGATATATTGTTTTGGAGCTGCAGCAGCTTTTCTGCATATTGCGAGGCTGTAATCTTCACGCCATTCTCCAGGTAGTTTTCTTCCTCCGTCTCCGAATCCTCCGCAGGAAGTTCGGAGCACTGCAGCTCATAGCTCTCCGACAGCGTTCCGTCGGACCGGGCACTCAGGCAGGCTACGCGCGTTGCACTTCCCTGCCCCGCATCGGATTCATACAAATACAGGCTGTCGCTGCCGTTTTCCTGGAAAAGGGCATAACTGGATCCTTCGCCGTTCATGGAAAAATCTCGGGTATAAATTTGTGTGGGCGTCTGGCCGATGATCTTGTAAATTGAGATCCGGACCGAATTTTCCGCTGCGCCGTCCCCGCTCATCCGGGCGAAGGCCAGTTCCGGAAGATCATCTCCATCAAGGTCGCAGGAAGCAATCTGGTTGGAATTGGAAAGTTCCGCTGATAACTGCCGAATTTTCTGTTCGCAGGCACGAATGGTGCTCTCATTGGTTTCTACGATATTCCGGTAGATACCGAATACTGCCGGAAGACCGATCTGGGCTGTTTCCACCGCACTCTGCTGATAGGAAGCCTGCACCGGAGACGAAACCGATGCCGTGCTTTTTTCCGCGCATCCGGACATTGCCAGAAGCAGGAAAAACACCAGCAGAATAGACGCCGCCCTCTTCACCTTTCACCCTCCTTACCACCGCGATCCGGCCTTCCTTGTCCGATCGGATTTCTGCCTCACAGCTCTCCTGCGTTCGGGGCGGAAATTCGTCGGACCATTGCTTTTTCAGTTTACCATAACGTGAAAAAAATCGCTATATTTCGCACGGAAAGATAGCGATTTTTTGGTTAGTTTTTCGCAGAATTGCAAAATTGTCTAATTTTCTTCGGACGCTTCGTTCGAGTCTGCAGACTCCTTTTTTACCTCCAATTCCGGAAGGTATTTTCCGTATTCCGAGTCCGCACTGCAGACAAACTTTGCCGTCTTGGCATAGCGTTCCACCGCAGCCCGTGACTGATTCACCGGCTGCAGGGTTCCTGCTCCGGCAACGCAGCCGCCGGGACAGGCCATGCCCTCCAGGAGGTATCCGTCGTAATGTCCGGCGCGAGCCATCAGCAGGAGTTTCTTGCATTCCGCCAGGCCGTCAGCATGCGCGACCTTGACTTCTACGCCGGGATCTTTTTCGTGAATTGTCTGCACAACCGCTTCCGCAACGCCTCCGGAATAGGCGAATCCCCTTCCGGACGCGCTCGATCCTGTCAGCGGCTCGGTCTCGCTTTCGGGTATTTCCGCCACGTCCACTCCTTTGGCATCAAACATACCCAGCACCTCTTCGAACGTCAGGACATAGTCCACATCGCCGCGGACACTGGGGCGCCGAGCCTCCAGTTTCTTCGCATCGCAGGGACCGACAAAAACGGTCTTGCAGCCCGGATGGAGCTTTTTAATTACCCGGGCGGTCAGTACCATCGGCGTCAGTGCGATGGAGATGTTATTTTTAAACTCCGGAAAAGCAGTCTCCACCATGGCAATCCAGGAGGGGCAGCAGGAAGTAACCATGAATTTATGCTTGGACGGAACTTCTTCCAGATAATCCTTTGCTTCCTCGATGACGGTCAGGTCTGCACCGATGGCAACCTCGTATACATCCCGAAATCCAAGCCGCTTAAAAGCTGCCACCATTTTTTCCGGCGTAGCGCCGGATCCGAATTGTCCTACATAGGACGGCGCCAGGGCGACATAGACCGGCGTACCGCTTTGTATGGCCTTAATAACCTGGTAAATCTGGCTTTTATCCGAAATGGCTCCGAACGGGCAGTTCACAAGGCACTGTCCGCAGGAGGTGCAGAGATCGTAATTGATTTCGGCCCGTCCGTAGTCGTCCATTCCTATGGCATTCACGCCGCAGGCTTCCTTGCAGGGTCTTTTCTCAAGCTGCAGGGCGTGGTATTTGCACTCCCGGGTGCAGCGTCCGCACCGGATACACTTCTTATCGTCAATTACGGGCTTTCCGTTGACGCGTACCAGTGCCTTGGTCGGGCAGACCTCCTCGCAGGGATGCTCAATGCAGGACTGGCACAGATTCGTTACCGTAACCACGTTGTCCGGGCAGCGGTTGCAGGCGAACTTTACTATGTTGACGAGAGGCTTTTCATAGTACTTTTCTTCCAGATTCGCCTCGTTAACGCCATCGGAAATGGTCGAGTATCGGGTCACTTCCCGGACCGGCATGCCCAGGGCCAGCCGAAGCCGCTCTCCTACAACAGCCCTCTCTTCGAATATGCTGTCCCGGTAGTTCGCGATTTCCCCGGGGACAATTTTATAGGGAAGTTCCTCCAGTGCCTGTTTCAAATCTCTGTTTTCATACGCTGCCTTTGCGATCTCTGTAAAAACGGAATGGCGAATCCTGGTCTTGCCGTTTTCGAGTCCTCTCATGCCGTACCTCTGCTTTCTTCCGAAAGGGCTGCCCTGCGGGTCTTCTTCCTCCGGATCATTATTTTGTATTCTTTCTTGCGAAAAACTTTGCTAAACTTTTATCAATATGCTGCTCCTTCCTTTATCTCACATTTTAATGCGGATTTCAACCCGTGCCCGCAAAATTATTCCTTTCAGAATCGAAGAATGCACCCGGGACTTTAGGGCTTCTGCCGCCGCGTTCCAGGCAGCAAAATCCCCAGTCCGAAATAGACTGGGGGTAAGGAAGCGAGGAGTTTTTCGCCGCTGTTCCGCCCGGGTGGCAGGCTCTGCACGGGGCCGGGCTCAGTCCGCCAGGACGAGCTCCAGGGCTTCCGCGGAGCATCGGTTCTGTCAGCTCCATGTCGAGCGAACGAAGCCAAGCAAAGCCGCGTCAATCCATTGCTTCGGAGTCATATCAGCAGTACCGGGCACAGCGCCTATTCGACCACCGCCGAGATACGGTGCGAACGCGCCGGAGAGCGATCCGAGCAACGGCGAAAACTCCTCTTTCGTTATTAAGGTTCGGAGTTGCTTCCGGGAAGCCTAAGCCTCCCGGAAACAATATAGAGAGGGGATTATTCCATTACACCGACCTTATCGGCAACCGTAAAGTCCGCATCCGTGCAGGCGCGGATATCTTCTACGGTGTATCCCGGTGCCAGCTCCTTCAGAACCAGCCCATCGGGCGTCACGGCGAAATAGCAGCGCTCCGTCACAATATCCGTAACGCACTTTGCACCTGTCAGCGGAAGTGTGCATTTTTTCAGGATCTTGGAGTGTCCGCTCTTATCGCAGTGATCGGTTGCGACAATAATTTTCTTGACGCCGGAGCAAAGATCCATGGCGCCGCCCATGCCCGGAGCCAGCTTGCCGGGGATCTCCCAGTTCGCAATGTTGCCTTCCTGGTCAACCTGCAGGGTTCCGAGAACGGTTCCGTCGATATGTCCGCCGCGAATAAATCCAAAGGATTTGTCATGAGGAACAACGCTGCCGCCGGGGATGATGGTTGTCGGCTGTCCGCCGGCATCCGCCAGATCAATATCCACATCGTCCCACTTCGGGGAAGGACCGCTGCCGACTATGCCAATCTCGGCTTCAAGCCAAAGATCCACGCCTTCCGGCAGATAGTTAACGCACATCAGCGGTACGCCGATTCCAAGGTTTACAAAGTCGCCGTCTTTAAAGAACTTAGCGCAGCGAGCAGCAATTAATTCACGTCCGGTATAAGCCATATGTCCTGCCTCCTTTACCCTTTCGCCTTGGCCTTGGCTTCTGCTTTAGCCTTCTGTCTTGCCCAGCTGGGATACATCGGCCGCTTTTCGCCCTGACGCGGATATACGAAATCTACGATCGGAGCCGGTACATCAATGTCTTCCGGACCAAGCTCACCAATTTCAACAACGTCTTCAACTTCTGCGATTACGGTATCCGCAGCCATGGCCATGTAATCCTGGCAGCAAATGGAGGTCAGACGGAAATAAAGGTTTCCTGCTTTATCCGCCTTTGTGGCTTTCAGAAGGGCCAGATCCGCATGAATCGGCATCTCCAGCAGGTAATCCTTGCCGTTGAGGTGCATTACCTGTTTTCCTTTTTCCACGTCCGTGCCGACACCGGTCGGGGTCAGCACGCCGCCAAGGCCGTAGCCGCCGGCGCGGATGCGTTCGGCAAAGGTTCCCTGCGGAATGAACTCCACTTCCAGTTCGCCGGCGAACATCTGATCGCGGGCTATGGGGTTCAATCCGATATGGCTGGTAAGGACTTTCTTTACCTGGTGATTGGCAATCAGTCTGCCGACGCCCATATCCGGCTGACCTGCTGCAACAGAGACCGCCGTAATATCTTTAACGCCCTTTTCTATCATGCCGGTGATAATCTCTTCCGGAGAAATTTCTCCGTGAAGATCGCCGAACATTATGGTCATTCCATCATGGATCTGATCAAGTACTTGGTCCAATGTCGCTATTTTCTGTTTCAAAGCAAATGCCCCCTTCTCAGCATTGTTCGATAATTACTTGCCCTGGAATTCCGCTTTGCGTTTTTCCATAAAGGCTTTGCATCCTTCTACAAAGTCCGTCGTGTTGGAGCACTCATGCTGCGTCGGGTTCTCGACATCGTCCAGATAGTGCACATAGTCCGAAAACGCCGCGGCATACATCTGCTTTTTCACATTCTTATACGCTACCAGCGGGCCGCGCACGAATTTCTGTGCGAGCTTGTTGGTCGCTTCATCCAGCTGCTCCAGAGGGACGACTTCATAGACAAAGCCGAGATCCTTGCCTTCCTGCGCCGTTACCGGACGGCCGGTCGCGCACATTTCCATCGCTCTCTTTTCGCCGATTTCCTTGGCAAGCAGATACGTTCCGCCAGTGTCCGGAACAAGGCCGAGGTTAATGAAGGCCATGATGAACTTCGCATTCTCTGCCGCTACGACGAAGTCTGCGCTGAGGGCAAGAGGGAATCCCGCGCCCGCTGCAGCGCCGTTGACTTCTGCAATAACGATCTTGGAGCTTGCTTTCAGACCATTTGTGACTTTGCCGACCTTGTTGATCAGGCCGTCCATGTTAATTTCTCCGCCTGCCTGAATGAGTTTGTAGAAATAGCCGATGTCGCCGCCTGCGGAGAATGCTCTGCCGGCGCTCTTGAGGACAATGACCTTGGCTGCCGCATCGTGCTCAGCCTGATCAATTGCCGCAATCAGCTCGTCTGCCATCTGCTCATCGATGGCATTCAGGTTTTTCGGAAAGTCCATCGTAATTGTGGCTACCGAATCCGCTACTGCATAATGTAGTTTCTGATACTCCATAATGTTGCCTCCTTAAAGCATATGAGTATATAGAGTGCTGGGGTCGGAGGTGGGCAGATGTCTCTTTCCCCCTCTTTATTAACTTGACTTCCGCCGCGCGCTGCGGCTTTTCTTTACGCTTTCGCCTCAGGAATTGAGATAGCTGCCGCTGACAACCATGCGCAGAATTTCGGTGCTGCCTTCGCCTACGCCCCACAAGCGGATGTCGCGGACAAAGCGCTCCACATCGTATTCCGCGCTGTATCCGTTGCCGCCGAGGACCTGCTGGGCATCAATGCAGATCTGCAGACCGTGCTCCGATGCGAACAGCTTTGCGCAGGCGGCTTCCACCGTGCAGCGCTTGCCGGCGTCTTTCACATAAGCTGCGTCATAAGCAAGGAATTCCATTGCCTTCGTTTCGGCAACCATATCGGCGAACCGGAAAGAGATTCCCTGGTAGGCTTTAATCGGCTTGCCGAAGGTTTTTCTCTCATTGGCGTATTTCTTTGCTATTTCCATCGCGTGCTCGCAGATGCCCGCGCATATGGCAGCCGCATTGAAACGCCCGATATCCAGCGTCTGCATGGCCATCATGAAGCCTTTGCCTTCCTGTCCCAGAAGAGCGTCCGCCGGCAGATGGATGTTATCAAAGGCAAGCTCGCAGGTTGCAGTTCCGCGCATTCCCATCTTCTTTTCAAATTTGCCGACGGTCAGACCTTCGGTGTCCTTCGGAAGAATGAATGCGGAAATGCCGTGCGTGCCCGCACTCGGATCCGTCAGCGCAAGAATAATATAGTAGTCCGCAATGCCGGAGTTTGTAATCCAGGCCTTGCCGCCGTTCAGAATCCAGCTTCCGTCTGCCTGCTTTTCGCAAACCGACTTGATGCCGGCCGCATCCGAACCGGCAGATGCTTCCGTCAGGCCGAAAGCGAAGATCTTATCCTGCGCCGCCAGGGGCAGATATTTCTTTTTCTGTTCTTCCGTGCCGTTATCCAGAATCAGGTTCGCGCCCAGCCAGTGCGCTCCAAGGAACGTAGCCGCGCTTGCACTTCCCTTTGCTATTTCATGCACAACAATGGTTCCGTCGACGAAGTTGCCGCCGCCACCGCCGTATTCTTCAGGAATTTGCACGCCCATAAAGCCGTTCTCCGCGATTTTATGGAACAGATCCCAGTCAAATCCGTTCTCATCCATGGCACGATCGCGCGGTTCCACTTCGTTTTTTGTAAACTCACGTGCCGTGTCCCGCAACAGTTCCTGCGCTTCTGTGAATTTGATTAACATATCTGTATCCTCCTGTCGTAAAATACAACTCTGTCCTGCGTACTGCAGGGCTTATCCACATTCAGGCTCTTCCACGAAAGAGATGCTTCGGAAGTGCTATTCTCATTCGAGGCTTTTAATTTATAGCAGATTTATAGCAGTTGCTTTTCTGATATAAATCTGTCAAACAGTGTTTAGACACTTCCATCACTTATTATGAATTTTAGTTACAGAATGTATTTTTTTCAATACTCTTGGAGGGTTTCAAGAAAAGTTCGTTAATTTTATACCAAAATAAAAATTTACATCTTCATTCATATATAGCAGTTCATTTTGTATTTCATTTTATTATTGCATTTTGTAGCAGATCTGTTATAGTTTCTTGTCGAAGAAAGTTCATAAATTGATAAATTCTCATCGTATCGCAATCCACAAAGGAGCAGGAACGCTGCAATGGGATGGTTTCCGGTGCTGGGAAGGAAAGGGGTTCGCATGGTAAGCAAGCAGGAAAAGATTCTGGACTATATTCGGAAAATGTCTCCGGGGACTTCGTTTTCCATCCGCTCTCTTGCGGCAAAGCTTCAAATCAGTGAGGGAACCGCCTATAAAGCCATTAAAGCCGCGGAAAGCACCGGACTTGTTGCGACGAAGAGCAAAGTCGGCAGTGTCCGCATTGCCGGGTGCACCGGCGGCGTTATGGCTTCGGAGGTCGTGCAGCGTCTGGGACTTCGGGTGATCTGCGGGGAAACGCATCTGCATTTTGAACCGACGAGGCTTCTTTCCGCCTGCGGAAGTACGGACCAGATCCGAAAGCTCCTCCAGGAATGTCCTCCCAACAGCTTCTGCCTGTGCGGAGATCAGACTGAGATTCAGAACTGTGCGTTGGAATGCGGCGTACATCTGCTGCTCACGATGGGGACACTTCCTTCGGATGCGGTGCTTCGACTCGCTCAGGCAAAGCATCTTTGCATCCTTTCGTCATCGCAGGATGCCTCCATGCTGCTGTCCTCTTACGACTGCCTTCTGGGAAATCGAAAAGGGCCAACGCAGCAGGGAACGGACTGCGTTCGAAACTGGATGCGCACGCCGCAGTATCTCTTTTACAACGATTACATCACCGACTGGTATCGGTTTCATCAGAAAGAACTTTCACAGCTGCTGGTCCAGCCGGTTGTGGAACAGGATCTGAGCATCTGCGGGTCGATCAGCGTCGAGCAGGCAACCTCTGCGCAGCTCTCGCAGAAAATCGCCCAGGTCTACCGGCAGGGGCCATATCCCTGCACCGTCACGGAAAATGACAACATGCAGGACGTCATGGAAAAAATGCTTGCCACGGGCTGCAGCTCCGCATTCGTAGAAACGGGCGGAAAGCTGAGCGGCATCGTCAATTCCGACGATATTCTTCGCTACAGCCTGTACAGCAGCAGCTCTGCAGGCAAGCCGCTGGATCGCTATACAAAATCCATGTCGGAAATTGATCAGAATGAGGAAAAGCAGATCATTACCTATTCCGTTCACCTTCCGGATGTTACAACGGAAACGCAGATCTCTTCGTCTCTTCTGCTGCCCTGCCTGCTGGCCGCCGCGGAAAGGCACTGCCGGAAAGCCTTCAACAGGAATATCAGCTACTCTACCGGCTCCTTCTATACTCTGGAGGAAAAGGGGCTCAGCGGGGACGTGATGATTGACAGCACTATCCGGCGCAGCAGTACCACCGGCTGCGTGATAGAAGCCGAAATGTATGATGACACAGCCCGCTATGCCCTGGTCAGTCTGACGCTCGATTTTGCACCGATAGGCGATCCGGATGCGGCGAAGTAAAGAATTTGCGCCGGAAAAGTAATATTTTCTCTGCATGTTTTTAGAGAAAAGTGTTAGAATGATGGACGTGTGGGCAGGGCGTTATGAGGGCGCCGCACACAGCAGGAAGGAGTCCTTTCATAATGTATTGTCTGACAGAAGAGGAACTTGCTCTGCGGAAAGAAATCCGGGAATTTACGGATCGGGAGATCCTGCCCGGGGCAACAGAGCTTGACGCATCAAAAATATATCCGGTGGAGCTTGTCCGTAAAATCCGCGAGGCCGGCTATCCGGCCCTTTCTTTTCCAAAAGAATTGGGAGGGCAGGGAAAAAGTCTCCGGAGCTGTATGATTTTTCTTGAGGAAATTTCCCGCGGTCTTGCTTCCCTGGGACTCGTATATACGGCAAATACCATGCAGGTGTGCTATTCCCTGGTGGATGCTGTTACGGAGCAGCAGAAACAGGAATGGCTCATGCCCGCCATCCAGGGGGAAAAGATCCTGACGCTTGCCCTGAGTGAAGATGCCGGCGGGTCCGACGCTTTCGCAATCAATACCTACGCGCAGTGGCACGGTGACGGCTGGATCCTCAACGGGAGCAAGTGCTGGATTTCCAATGCCGGCGTTGCGGACGGTTATATCGTCGCCGCCCGTACGACTCCGCATGGCAGAAGCCATGATATCAGTCTTTTCTTTGTCGATTCCCATACACCGGGGGTCGATGACAGCGAACGGGCAAACCTGGTCGGAATGAACAACGATCCGACCAGCAACATTTTCTTTCATGACTGCCATTTGCCTCCGAAGGCGCTTATCAGCAACCCGGATGTTCCGGACAGCGGATATCACCTGATAAAAAGGGCCCTTAATTCCGGCCGGCTGGCCTTATCCGCCGTCGCCATCGGGCTTGCGCAGGGTGCGCTGGAGGATGTGGTAAGTTATACGAAAAACAGGTCTTATTTGGGCCGGCGCATTTCCGGGTATCAGGGAGTTTCCTTCCCCATTGCAGAAATGATGACGAATATCAGCCTCGCCCGGCATATGCTGTACCATACTGCAGACATCTATGAAGCCGGCGACCCTGCTTCCGTGGATATTGCCGAACTGAAACTTTTCTCCTGCGAGATGTGCCAGAGTACCTGCACAAGCGCAGCCCAGCTGCATGGTGCCATCGGCTATGATAAGAGAGTAAATAATGAGCGGCGTCTGCGGGACAGTCTCCTGTTTACAACGATGGAGGGTACTTCGCAAATCTGCAAGATCATTATTTCCAATGCGCTATACAATAACCCGCCGGAGATGCTGTACTGAAAACGTCTGTCCATCTCCAGACCGGAATCGATCCATACAGCCCAGCTAAAATTTTAGCTGGGCTGCTGTTATTTAAAAATGAAACAGAAAACGAAAATGTGCGGAAACGGAAATCGCGGTCGAATTTCGGAACTCAAAGGAGCGGCAGACTCGGTTTTCCCGGATTTTCGCTTTATGCCGGCGCCCCTTCTTTTCTGCGGCATTAAGCCAGCTGCGGAATTCCCGGCATCGGACGACGGGCGTCTTTTCTCAGTTGCGTATACGCCAGGACCGCCGCTGCTATGACGTATTGGCAGTCTGTGCGGATAGACGGCGCTTCGCTTCTGTATTTCTCATGCCAGGCCTCCAGCCCTTCCGCGAAGGGAAGCGACTTTCCGGTCCCCGGCTTCCACTTGGCAAGGCATACACGGAGCGTTTCATGCAGGCGTATTTCATAGTTTCTGTGTTCGCTGTGGCGGACTCGGACATAGTCATTATGGACATATACGAAGCTGTCCGCCAGATAATGCATCGCCGTTCCAAGAAGGAACCACTGCATCGGCGTGCTGACTCCCGCATCGGTGAACTTGTTCAGCAGCTTTTTGAGATGTTTTTCGGAACTCTGTGCGCAATGCCCTCGTAAAAAACGCTTTTTATTTGTTCCTCTAATGAATGTCAAAAGGTTGATATCCGGCTCTACGCAGCCCATGAGAAACATACGACGGCAGGCCGGGCGTATAGGAACGCTGCTCTGCTCTAAAAGAAAGCAGCCCAGCATATAGTGATCTTCGCAACGCATGAATGAATACTCCTCGGGATAATATACTGTTTCACAAACCTTCCGCACAGGACCGGCGCGCACAGCAGGTATACATACTAGCATAAAAAAGGAAAAAGTAAATACATGCTCTCTCCTCGCACTCCGTCTCGTCTGCGGTGTTGAGGTTTATGATATCCCTCTGTGTTGAATTATTCTTAAAATAAATTTGGTTTTTTCTTTAAATTATTATTAAGAATATTACAATACGGCATATTAAATTTGCTCGTAAAGCCACACCAAAGCGGTCTTCACCGCCCGGTGTGGCTTTACGGTCTTTGCCTTTCGGATTTTCCGTCGTAAACTTCGCTACATTGCCTCAATTTCCCGGATATTATACTCGTTTCCTGTCAGAAGATAAGTGTCGCCGCTTTGACAATAGGGACAGGTTTTCCCGTATTCCATTGTCGGATATGTCTTTTCGCAGTTCTGGCAGTAGGTAACAGCCGGAAGCGTTTCGATCTTGAGCTTTGCACCTTTCATGAAATCCGTCCGTTCCACAGCCCAATCCCAGCATTTACTCAGGTAATCTGGAATTATTCCGCTGACTTCTCCGATTTCCAGCGTGACGCTGCCCACTTTCGTAAGACTGTTTTCCTTGCAGACCTTTTCAAGTTCGTCAATGATATAAAACACTGTTCCAAGTTCGTGCATTTTTTTGCTTCCTTATTTCCCGCTGTGTTTTTCCCTCATTTGACGAATCTTAATCTTCATGGCACGTTTCGCTGCGTAGGGCAGTATTTCCTTGAATTTGTCCTCCGTACGGACCATGCGCGTTGCTTCCGGGTGATCCCGACGCAAATGAATGGCGTCAAACTCGCAGCGTGTCGTGCACAGGCCGCAGCCTATGCATTTATTCTGATCCACTACACAGGCCCCGCATCCAAGGCAGCGGGCGGCTTCCTTCTTAACCTGTTCCTCCGTAAACGTTACGCGGTCATTTTCAAAGGTTTTCGCCTTGGCTGTATCATGACGCACTTTCTGCCTGTGCGCGTTGTCAAATCCAAGAGGAACAAGCGCATTTTCCTTATCCATTTCCGTAAAGTTGCGCAGATTGCGCGCCAGCGTGAGGCTCTGTCCCCAATGAACATAGCGATGGATCGATTCCGCGCCTTCCCGTCCTGCGGCTATGGCGTTGATGGCAAACTTCGGTCCGGAGAACACATCGCCGCCCACAAAGATATCCGGCTCCCCCGTCTGATAGGTAATGCCGTCCGCAGCCGCAAGATCCTTCTGCGTTCTTGTCATTTTTCCCGTATCCAGTTTTCCCCAGTCGACTTTCTGTCCAATCGCACCGATTACGGAATCGACTTCTATCGTTTCAAATTTCCCGGTGCCTATCGGTTTCCGGCGTCCCTTGGAATCCGGTTCTCCCAATTCCATAATTTCCACCTTGATAGCCTTTACACGGTCTTTTTCTCCGATAATTTCTGCAGGAGCCCGCAGGAAGGCAAAGCGGATTCCTTCTGCTTTCGCTTCTTCCAGTTCTTCTCTGTCCGCCGGCATTTCTTCCTCGCTGCGGCGGTAGATTACCGTCGTTTCCGCTCCCAGGCGCGCCGCGGTGCGGCAGACATCCATTGCCACATTTCCGCCGCCGATCACCGCGCACTTCTTTCCGATCCGCGGCTTGGTTCCTTGGTTGACCTTCCGCAGAAACTCCACGCCGCCGTATACGCCGTGCAGATTTTCCCCGGGAACATGCAGCGGGGCTGATTTCTGTGCGCCGATGGCGATATAAAATGCCTTATAGCCCTGCTTCCGAAGTTCTCCCAGCGTAATGTCCTTGCCGACTTCAGTTCCGCACTGGAACTGAACTCCCATTTGACGCAGAACATCTATTTCCGCGTTGACAACTTCCTTATTCAGTCGGAAGCTCGGAATGCCCATTGTCAGCATGCCGCCCGGGGTGGGATTCTTTTCAAACACGGTTACGTTGTCATAGCCCATATTGGCAAGCCAGTAGGCGCAGGTCATTCCGGCTGGGCCTGCTCCAATAATTGCAATCTTTTCCGGATACGGATCGGTTGTGCCTTTGCGCAGTTTCCGTTTCGGAATATAGCGCGTGTCCGCATTCAGTTCCTGCTCGGCAATGAATTTCTTTATCTCATCGATCGCCAGCGGTTCGTCCACAAGGCCTCTTGTGCATGCCGACTCGCACGGGCGGTTGCAGATGCTTCCGCATACCGCCGGGAACGGATTGTCCAGCTTAATCAGCTTCAGAGCATCCATATATCGGCCTTCCGCCGCCATGCGGATATAGCCCTGCACGGCGATATGCGCCGGACAGGCAGTCTTGCAGGGTGCCGTTCCGGTTTTGTGGCAGTTTTCCATATTGTCCTGAATATAGTTCGGGTTCCAGTTTCCTTCGTCCCAGGGCAGGTCATCGGGAAGCGGCTGCACGGGATATTCAATGGGGCCCTTGGAGGAGCAGAGCTTCTGCCCCAGCTTGGCAGCACCGGACGGGCAGACTTCCACGCATTTTCCGCAGGCCACGCAGTTTTCCTTCGTTACATGCGCGCGGAACGAGGAAGCGGACATATTGGGCGTATTAAAGAGCTGGGAAGTCCGCAGCGCAACGCAGGATCCCAAGCAGCAGTTGCAGATGCCGATGATTTTGTCTGGTCCGTCAATGTTCGTAATCTGATGAACATAGCCGTTGTCTTCGCAGCGCTGGAGTATGTCTTTTACTTCTTCCAGCGTCGCAGAGCGGCCGAGGCCCGTCTCGATGAGGTATGTCGCCAGATCCCCGACGCCAATGCAGCATTCGTCTTCCAGTTCCCCGCAGCCGTTGTTCTGCTGCCGTTCCATACGGCGGCAGGAACAGATGCCCACAGCAAACTGCTGTCCTTTGTATTTATCGAGCCAATGGGAAAGGTGTTCCAGATCCACGCTCATCTGATCGCTTGGAATCGCTTTCTCCACCGGAACTACATGCATTCCGATGCCGGCTCCGCCGGGAGGAACCATCTTCGTCACTTTTTCCAGCGGCAGTCTTCCCATTGTTTTGAAGAATTTTCCGATCTCCGTGTGTTCATCGGAAACTTCCGTATGCATGGTCATAAATTCCGCACTGCCGGGAATAAAGCAGGGAAGATCATACTGCTTGTGGTGATCCTCGTTTTCCCAGTTGTACTCTACGAGGCCGATTTTCGCCATTTTTTCCAGGACGTCTTCCACATATGCCTCCGGCTTGTGCGCCTTCTTCGCAAGTTCCGCCGGCGTGTATGGTTTCCGGATATCCATTTTGAGCGCAAGTTCCGCCATTTCATCGGTTACCATGACGTTCAGGCCGTAATATTCCGGTGAATTGGCATCCAGTTTCGTAAGACCCAGCTTGACATCCGCGCGATCTGTAAGCTTTTTGCCCAGCTTCAGAATGAGTTCCCGTTCTTGTGCCATGTTCGAATAGCCCCCCTCAAGGCCTGCCGGTCGTACCAGCAGCATTGTTGTCGCGGTTGCCGAACCCTTTTCTTCCTCCGCTGCAGCGGTTTGTAAAGGTTCGGTAAGAAAGCCGTAAATGTTCTTTGAAGAAATGTCCGTCTTTTTTGTTCAATGCGACAAAATTTTTCTTTACCCCTTTTTTGACCGTTAAAGTTTGGTTTTCCGGCGTTTTTTTAGCCTCCAAACATTGCTTTTGCACCTACAGTCAGTTTCCATTTTATCCAATTGTTTATAAATTTACAATGTTTTCCTCCGAAACCGGCACAGTTCTCCGGGATTGTGATCTAATCCCGTTTTTTGAATTTTCCCTTTCTTACTGCAAAAATGAGAAAATTTTTCCTTTCCCGATTGTGCAATTTCACAAGGAGCATTTTTCGCTATTTCAATTTCAGTGTGAGTTTTTTTCCAATTTGGTATATAGTGATTACAAACTATGCAAAGTGTCCGAAAATTCTTTCGGACCCTGCATTGATGTAAGAGAATATTTTTCTGCGGTCGCAGAAAGCAGGAAGGAGAAAATACATTTATGAGCACTGGACTGTGGATTTTACTTGCGGTTATCCTTGTACTCATCTTTGCCAATGTTCACATTGTCCCGCAGGCTGCTGCCTATGTAGTGGAACGTCTTGGCAAATTTCAAACCATCTGGTCGGCCGGTATCCATGTAAAGGTTCCGTTCATCGACAGGATCGCGAAGAAGGTCTCTCTGAAGGAACAGGTTCTGGATTTCCCGCCGCAGCCCGTCATCACGAAGGATAACGTCACGATGCAAATCGACTCGGTTGTGTTCTGCCGCGTCTTTGACCCGCAGCTTTACGCTTACGGCGTTGAGCGCCCGGTCAGCGGCCTGCAGAATCTTGCAGCGACTACGCTTCGAAGCGTTATCGGCGCCATGGAACTTGACCAGACCCTGACCGGTCGGGAGGTTATCAACTCCAAAATGCAGGCCGTTCTGGATGAAGCGACGGATCCCTGGGGCATTAAGGTCACGCGCGTGGAAATCAAGAACATTCAGCCGCCCGCGGAAATTGAACGTGTCATGACGACGCAGATGAAGGCCGAACGTGAGCGCCGGCAGACCGTACTGGAAGCCAAGGCGCACCAGGAAGCCGTCGTCAGCCGTGCCGAAGGCGATAAGCAAGCCAAGATTCTGGCTGCGGAAGCCGAGCGTGATGCGCAGATTGCGCTGGCAGAAGGCCGCTCCAAGTCAATAACTATGGTCTATCAGGCACAGGCTCAAGGCCTCGAGTCCCTGAAAAAAGCAAATATTGATGAAAGTGTTCTGCGCCTGCGCGGGATAGAAGCGCTGAAGGATGTAGCCAACGGCCGCGCAACGAAGATCTTTATGCCGTCGGATATTGCGAACGTAGTCTCCACGCTGGGTGTTGTCGGAGAGTCTCTTGGGATTGGCGACGCCACACCGGTCGATAAAACCGCTGCTCCCGCTCCGAAACCGAAGCTGGACGCCTGTGTCGATGAAGACACCAGCGCCGGCGGGAAGGATGCCGCTGCAACTACGGCCGCCATTGATATGGATGTTTCCATCCGGGATGATGAGGTTGCCCCTCCGCGTCCCGATCCGATGGATCCCAATGCCCCTTCCCTCTGATTTATGCTGACAGGTTCCTTTGTAATCAAAAGAATCCCCGGCCATGAGCCGGGGATTCTTTCGTTTTGCGGTATTTCTACCCGGCTGGCCGGCGGCTGCGGTAGAGGATTACAACAAAGAGTATTGCTCCGATAATCGAAGTCACAACACCAATGGGAAGCTCTACCGGACGCACAATGGTTCTGGCCGCCAGATCGGCCAGCATGAGAAAGCACATGCCCCCGAAAATGCATGCAGGCAGGAGCCTGCGGTGGTTAGGCCCGACCAGCAGACGCAGAATATGCGGAATGACCAGGCCGACAAAGCCGATCGTTCCGCCGACGGCGACGCTTACGCCGACAAGAACGCTGGAAGCACCCAAAACAAGAAGCCTGCTTTTCCGGATATTGACTCCGATCGAACGTGCGTTGTCTTCCCCGATGGCAAAAGCGTTCAATTCTTCTGCCTGCCCGATCAGAATCCCTCCGCAAACCAGCAAGGTTCCTCCCAGGGCTGCCGCGTCCGCAAGTGTGCTTCCGGAAAGCGATCCCAGTGTCCAGAATGTGATGGAGCGGATCTTTTCTCCTGCGAAGGTAATCAGGAGGCTCGAAAGAGCGGAAGCAAACATGGAAAAGATAATCCCGATTAAAATAATGGTGTTTGTTGCAAGCGATCGATCCACTCGGTAGGCAAGGCCCAGAATCACCAAAAGCGACAGGAATGCAAACAGACTTGCCATAACCATCGTGCCGGAAAAAGGCAGGGTTTCAAAGGAAACCTGAAACAGAAACGCAAGAATGGCTCCGAGGGACGCTCCGGAAGAAATTCCAAGCGTGTATCCGTCAGCGAGCGGATTTTTCAAAAGTCCCTGCATGGCCGCCCCGCAAAGGCTGAGACCTGCACCGACCAGCGCCGCACACAGTACGCGGGGAAGCCGCACCGTGAGGACTATTTTTTCCGCAGCTGGATTCGTAGCCGCACCGAAAAAAATCCGCAGGATCTCCTTCAGCGGTACCGTCACGCTGCCAACGCAGAGGCAGAGGAGAAAAACCAGTACGGTCAGCAGTGCGAGAGCCGTCCAGGCGCCGATGCTTCCCCGTTCGGCCCCGGTTCCCGATTTCCGCATAGTCTCCCCCCCCTGTTCGAATGCTCATATTCCCGTTCGCGTTCTCCCGTCCGTACGGCCGGAAAACTGCAAAACGATTAGGCCGCCTTATTTTCGGCAGCGCTTTCATAGACAAACGTATACAGTTCCTGGGCTGCGTCCGCCAGCCGCGGTCCGGGCCGGGACATTTCATTTCCTGCCGCCAGAACACGCTGTTCCTTAATTGCTGTTATGTCCTCCCAGCCGCTGCGGGAAAGAATTTCCGCGGCGGGATCGGTTCCCGATCCGTCCATCGTGATCGTAACGATATAGTCCGGGTTGCGCTGCAGAACCTGTTCTTCGGAGATTTCCGCCCAACCGGACACATCGGAAAAAATATTCTGCAGACCAAGCATCGAAGCCATTTCATCCATAAAGGTTCCCGAGCCTGCGGTCCAAAGTCCATACTGCAGCGGCGAGACTTCAAAATAAATCGTTCCTCCGCTTTCTGCGGGGACCTGGCTCTTCAATGCTTCAAAAGTATCCTTCATTTCCTGGATCAGGCTTTCCGCCTCGGGTTCTTTTCCAAGAACTTTTCCAATAATGTTGATGGACTGATAAACTCCTTCAATATCCGTCGCATTGCTGACTACGACCTGAATGCCGGCGTCCTGCAGACCTTTTACCTGTTCCTCCGTCTGTGCCATTGTGTCCATGAAAACCACCTGTGGCTCCAAGGCAATGATTTCCTCAAGATTCGTCTCCGCGCCAGACTGTACCGCCGTGACATTCTGCGCGTCGGGCGGGTAATCGCAGTAAGCACCGCGGCCTACGACGGCGTCGCCGGCTCCAAGGGCATAGACGATTTCGCAGTCCGCCGCCGTGAGTGCTACAACTTTTGTCGCCGGTGCATCCAGCGTGATGGTCTGCCCTGTCATGTCCGTCACTGTAATCGATCCGCTCGGTGCTTCTTCCGCAGACGGCTGTGTTTCCGTATTCTGTGACCCGCAGCCAGCAATAAAGCTTAAACTAAAAATCACAGCAAGTACCGCTGCCGTCCGTTTGAATTTCTTTTTCATGTTCTCCTCCTGTATCCGAGTCGGAATCTTCTCGTTTTCCGTTCGTTCTGTAATAACGCTATTATAGCGGTTCCTCTGGTGTTTGGCAAGGCGGATCGGGTTTTCTTCCCGTCTGCCGAGTAGATTGCCGCCGGCGGCGCGCATTGGAAGCCAATTTGCGCCGGCGGCGGCAAAAGGGATAGGTATAGAACAGGATTCAGTGGAATGGGCGGGTTTTCTTTTCTGTCAAAATGCAGTTGCCCGCTCCTTCTCAGACCTCCAGTTTCGGCTGCGGCATCAGATAGGAGGCCAGCTTTTGGCGTGCAGCCGAAGTGCGGTCCCTGCGTTTCAGGTATTTTTCTTTTTCCTTTCGATCGCCATCCATCAGCCAGACTGCACGATAGGCGTCATGCATTGCGTCGCCCACGAGAGCGACCTCCCCGGTGCAGTCCCCCACGAGAAAAGCGTTCGGATAGCGGTTTTTAATTGCAATTGCCGCAGCGGAATTGCTTTTGGTTCCCAAAGCGACGATCGCCGTATCTGCAGGAAGCGTCTGCTGCGTACCGTCCTGGCTCTCGACGACAACGCCGTTTTCATTAAAGCCGACGCACTTCGTATTGACCAGCTGTCGGACTCCGTATTTTTTCATCAGCAAATGAAGCGCTTTCCGGTTTTCCATGTTGCATCGCACGGCAAGCTCTCCGGTCATCTCGACCACCGTAGCGTTCTTTCCTTCCATAGCCTTTTCCAGTGCATATTCACAGCCGGAAAGTCCGCCGCCCAGAACAACGATATTGTCTCCTTTGACATCGCTTTTACGGGACAGGTGGGCATCCATGATTTCAATCACGTTTTCTCTTTTGATTCCGGGTATGTTGGGGTGGATTGGAGTGGCTCCCAGCGCCAGAACAATTTGATCTGCGTTTTTCAATTCCACGGAATCCGGCGTAATCTTCGTATTCAGATGAACCCGGACGCCGCTTTTATCCACTTCCCGCTTTAGATATGCGAGAAGCTTCCGCATCTGTCCCTTGAAGGGGGGCGTAGCAGCCGCGTTCATCTGTCCTCCCAGTTTTTCTGCGCTGTCGTATAGATCTACCTGATGCCCGGCCTGCGCAGCCAGAAGCGCCGCTTCCATTCCTCCGGGGCCGCCGCCGACAACTGCAACGCGCTGCGGGCGGGCGGTTTTGCGAATCTCCAGCATATCTTCCTGTCCGGCCTGCGGATTTACGGCGCAGCTGACCGGAGACAGCTTGAAGAAGTGGCAGATGCAGTAGTTGTTGCAGCGCAGACAGGGACGGATATCCTCCTGTCTGTCTTCGGCAAGTTTATTAATATACTGCGGATCGGCAATCAGGGCCCGCCCCATCATGGCAAGGCAGATGTCTCCGTCTTCAATGGCTTTCAGCGCTGTATCCGGAGTGAGCGCGCCGGCGCACATAACGGGCTTTTTCGTCACTTCGCGGATGGTGTGGACCGCGGGCAGGAACGCAGCGTCGCCATAATAATCCGGCGTAACGCCCCAGGAACCGGATCCGTAGCAGCCCAGGTCCACATCGTATGCGGTTACACTGGTTTTATCGATGACACGGATGAGTTCCTGGCTCTCCTGCGGGGTTCGCTGGTTCGGCACCATATGATCCATGGAAATGCGGAGAATAATCGGGTAGCCCTCCCCCACATTCTTCCGAATCGCTTCAATGATTTCGCAGACAATCCGGGCGCGGTTTTCCACGCTGCCTCCATACTCGTCCGTGCGGTGATTCCAGCATTCGGACATGAACTGGTCCAGCAGATAGCCGGTATGCGCATGGATTTCAATGGCGTCAAAGCCGGATCTTTTCGCGGAAGCCGCCGCTTTCCCATAGGAATTTACGAGGCTGTGAATCTGCGAAACCGTCATCGGCGTCGTATATTTCTTAGGGTTGAAGTACAGGGGGAGCCGGCTGGCGGAAAGCGCCTTGACAAAGGGGGGCACAATTGTATTCTGCCCGGCGCCGCTACCTAGCTGCACGCAGGTTTTTACGCCGCAGCTTTTTACCTGCCGGTTGTAATTGGTCCATTCCTTTTCCTGCTGCGGGGTTCCTGCCGTTTTATAGTTCGATGTCATCGTATCGATTTTATCTACCGCCTGGCACTCCGTCATTATGAGCCCTACGCCGCCCCGGGCACGCTCCTGGACAAAACGGATCAGTGTATCCGTCATATGAAAGCCGATATTATCGCAGGTAGACATCGGAGCCATGACAAATCGGTTTTTCAGCTGGAGATCTCCAAGCTGGTATGGTTCATACAGCTTTGCATATTTTGTATTCATCAGCAGCCTTCCTTTTCTCCGTCCGTTTTACTTCTTTCAGACATCCTGCGACATGTTCTGCAGATTGGAGGCTCCGGCGTCAATGCCCTGTGCCTTCAGCTTCTTGGCATAGAACGCGAAGTCGAAGATTGCCTGATCGGCCGTCGCTTCCTCATTGCGCATCGCCTTAAACTGCTCCGGAAGCAGGGCCATGCTGAGGTCCTCATGCGGATAGATATAAAACAGGCCCTTCTCCATGCCCTCAATCAGCGCCTTCGCCGTTTCCTCCGCCGTAATCATGCCGAGTTTATCTCCGTCCGGCGTATGGGCTTTGGATACCGGCATCGGCTTGTCTTCCTCCCCCGGTTTCCGGGCGTATTTGCTCGGGCGGTGCAGCGTGCTGTTGGCGATATCCGATTCGAAAACGCCGGGCAGCACGACCGAATAATGAATTTTTGTAATCTTTCCCAATTTCATTTCCCCTGCAAATGTCTCAACCAGCCGTGTGGAGGCCGCCTTGGAAACCGAATAGGGACCCCACATGGAGAACGGTGCTATCGCCCCTGTGGAGGAAGTGGTTACTATCGTACCGCCGTTTTCCTGTTTGAGCATCATACCGGTAAAGGTACGCAGCCCGTATAGAACGCCGTACAGATTTGTATCGAGGACCCAGTTCCAGTCCTCCAGAGGCAGTTCCATCGCCGATTTCGGACGGGCCATGACCCCCGCATTGTTAAACGCATAATCAATGCGGCCTTCCTGCTGCAGAATCTTCTTTGCAAGGTCTGCCCAGCTTTGCGGCTCCGTGACATCCTGCTGGAAATAAGTGGCATTAATTCCTTCCGCCTGCAGTTTTTCCAGCGCCTCCCTGCCTTTTTCCTCACGGCGCCCTGTAATCAGGACCGTTGCTCCGGCTTTTCCGAGAAGAGAGGCCAGGGCAAAACCAAGGCCGGAAGTTCCTCCGGTAATAACCACGACTTTCCCGCTGTAATCCTTCATAGTATGCTCCTCCATTCCGTTTGTTTTCCATTGCATTCAGTCGGTTTCTGACCAGTTGGTAAATTTAATCTTGTGTTAATCTTATAACGAAAAGAGAAGGATGCAATTGACACCCGTGGTAGGTCTGTCCATCAATTGGACATGGAATGGGGATCTGTCCGTATACGGCATCGTATCGCGGAGCCGGAAGATTTCTTCCCAGTACGGCTTTCGGCGGCCATTGTATTCTGCCTTCCGATTTTTTATAATCGGATTGAGCCGTTCCGTTTTCTCTTTCTCTGTATCTGCCGCAGCATGAAGTTCCGCAGGGCGTCGGGGCAAAGACGCTGATTTACCCGTTGGGGAGGACTGGCCGTGAAAAAAGATCTTGTGAAAAAGGAGCTTTCCCAGACAATCAAGCAGATGGCTAAAAACCGCGATTTTTCTTCGATCACGGTTCTGTCCCTGTGCCGGGAATGCGGCATAAGTCGAAGCACCTTCTACAACCATTTCATGGATATCTACGACCTGATCAACTGGACCCTGGAAACCGACGTCGTGGAGCCGCTGCAGCGCCACATACGAACCCATTCCATGGGAGGGTGGCACGGCATCACGCGATACTGCCTGCAGAAAATGTATGATGAAAAGGATTTCTACTGCAAAGCCATCCGGTATGACGGCCAGAACTGTCTGCGGGACTATCTTCTTCGGAAAAATCTGGAGAGCTGGCAGCTTCTTATCCGCCGCTATATGGAAGACACCGGAAAGAAATGCGATCCGGAAACGCTGGATTTCTTTCTGCGCTATACTTCGCAGGCCATCGGCAACATGATTATCCGTTGGGCTCTGGACGGAATGAAAACACCGGTCGCTCTGATGGCAAGAATGGACGATCTGGCAACGGAAGGAATCTATAACTCCCTGGGGCAGGCTCCCGATCAATGACCCCGACCCGTTAAATAACCGCTGTCACGCGCTTGCGTTCCAGCGGTCTTTTCTTTCTTCCCTTTCTTCCGTCACGCCGGCGTCGCTTCCGTGCGGAGAAGATGGCCTGTAACCGTCATCGGCTTATGCTTCGCCGCGGTCGCTTTTCCCTGAATCGATCCATCATCCAGAAGCTGCGCGATAATATCTATCCGAACATTTTTGATCATCACCGAAAATACAAAATCGTTTCCGCGGATCGCTCCATCATGGAAACGCACTGTTTTCCCCAATAATTCTCCTGTACCGTAGAACGTTGTATCGCTGTCCACCGTGATTACGGCCTTGATTTTTACTTTTCCTATGACCGGAGCCTTGACCTGCAGTTCGCAGGTATAATCGTTGCCGGATTCTACCTTCATTATATTTCCTCCTTCGGGGCAGAACGCCCTTGTTTTCGAATGCATGCTTCACTTACAGTTTATTATAGTTTATTCTTCCAGTCTCTCAAGATACAATTCTCTCCGAAGATGTGCATCGGAAATAAATGTCCTTATATGAAGAACATTGTGCGCGATTTTGCCCGTATGATGCGCACATGTCTGCGCTTCTAACAAATTGCATCAAAATTATATGTTAATTTTGTACATTATTGCTCTTTACACACAAACGCAGAGTGTTAAAATAATGTCAGAGTAAGAAAGATAAATATTTAACGAACTTCCGTTTCGGAAAAAGGATAAACAGGTAAGGAGGCATTTAAAATAAAAAAATCTGAAGCTCTCTGGGAAAACGTGTTAAGCTTTATCGCCTTTTTCGTACTGGCAGTCCTTGCGTACAGCCTGATTTCCCTGGCCGGTCTTAACCTGCTTGCAGGAATCGTCGCTGTCGGCATCGTTCTTGTCGGAACCGTCATGTCCTTCGTGGTGCCGGAATCCCAGTATGACAGCAGCCATAAAGTACACAGCCGCGCCTGATTTCAATTTCTTGCAAAGATACTGCAGGGCCTCTTCCTTCGGGAAGAGGCCCTTTCTTTTTCTTCGCTATTTTTTCCACTTCTCTCCGTCCCAGATCAAATCGTCCTCATCGGCATCAATGTACACATCGGCTGCATTTTTTTCTTCCTCTTCCCGTTTCGATTGCCGATCCAGGATCTGCCCGGCCAGGTCGCTTCCCAGATCCACGGCTTTTTTTGTAAAAAACGTGCCGTCCAGGGCAACGACTTCTCCATTCGCTTTTTCCAGTTCAAATCGGCAGTCCAAGCCGTACGTTGTGATTGCTGCCAAAATCAGCGCCCAGGGAACATAGACCATGCCCACCACGGCGCCGACAATGCCCGCGTTCACGGGAATATTCAGAATTACTTTTCCGTTTTTCAGCATGCGGATGCGGTTTACGGATCCCTTTTTGACCAATTCCTTCAGCCGCTCGACGATCGCTTCCGCTTTGGCGCTGTTTTCCTGTTTTGCCACCGTCCACTCCTCCTTGCCGGTGCTGCCTTGCTACGGGAGAAATTATAGCATAAAATACAAGCGAAGTCATGGATTGCGGCCAGGCAGGCGCCCCGCCGCGGAAAGGAACTGAATGATGCCGCTGCTGGAAGTGGAAAATCTTGGCGTTCATCTGAACGGGAAAGACATTCTTCAAGACATTTCCTTCTCCGTTGAGCCCGGGCAGTGGCTCATGATCCTCGGTCCCAACGGTGCCGGAAAATCCACGCTGATCCGTGCGCTTTCCCAAGGCGTATCCTACAGCGGACAAATCCGCATCCAGGGCCGGAATGCCGCTTCCATTCCGCGAAGAGAATTTGCGCGGAAGCTGGGCGTTCTCTTCCAGAGCCATTCCGTAACCTACGATTTTACCGTGGAAGAGGTAGTGCGCATGGGCGGCTACAGTCGGGAGGAGGGAAACTTTCACCCGGCGGGACACCCGGAAGACTTTTTCGAAAGCGCCATCGCGCAGACCGGTCTTAAGCCGCTCCTTCACCAGTCGGTGCGCACACTTTCCGGCGGGGAGCTGCAGCGTGTTTTTCTCGCACAGCTTCTGAATCAGAATCCGGATATTCCCGTTCTGGACGAGCCGGCAAACCACTTGGATCCCGTTTACCAGAAGCAGACATTCGAGCTTTTGGAGCAGTGGATCGCCCGGCGAAAGGGCGCAATCCTGTCCGTTGTCCACGATCTGAGCCTTGCCCGCTGCTACGGCGCAAGGGCTCTTCTGCTTTCCGGCGGGCGGCAGGTTGCCTTCGGGAGTCCGGAGAACGTCCTTCAGCGGGAGCTCCTTTGCCGTGTTTACGGTATGGACGTCGTACAATGGATGAAGACATTGTACGCTCCTTGGAATACCTGAAATTTCGGACCTGTTCCTCCTGCAGCCGTACGGGTGCGTTCTGCCTCTATCCTTCATAGCTGCTCTTCTGTCTGAAATGAAAAGCGTTTCCTTTTTCTCTTCCCCCGGACATCCCGCCGTTTCCCACGAAACTCCAGTAATCCTCTCTTTTTCCGATCCTCCGCAATTATTGGAAATTCAAAAGCGCAACCCGTGTGTCCGGATTCCCGTTTATTTCCTAATCGCCGACCGTTACGCCGTGTCTCGGAGTAATGCGGACGAACCCCATGTGTGCCAAATCAAGCAATCCCCATAGCTAAAATAAGGGGCTTTACAGCGTTCTTCGGTAATGTACCGCTTTGTACGCAGCGCACTGGAAGGTCTCGGCATTCCGCGCCGATCCATCCGCCAGGAAGTCATCCCGGAAGATCCGACCCAGTTTGCAGGATGGCCTAAGAATGTAAGCTCCGATATTCTGTACACCATTACACTGACCGACGGACGAAGCTTCCGGGCATGTGCAGCGGACACCATCCTGCAGGCGCTGGAAAAAAACGGCATTGTCGTTCACAATTCCTGCCGCAGCGGCGAATGCAGTACCTGCCGGACTAAGCTTGTGGGCGGCAAGGTGTTCCACCCCGGAACGGAGATGCTTCGAAAGGCCGATATGCGTTTTGGATACATTCACCCCTGCGTCACTTATCCAATCAGTGATATCACTCTTCTTATAAGCTGAGCGGAGAATCCCCCTCCGGATGATTTTCATGGCTGTCCTGCCTCGGCGAACCCCCGCGCGCCGTTCCATTACGAGGAAAAAGCCGGGCCAGGAAACCGGAAACGAAGCCGTTTCCGGTTCCTTCCCTGCGCAGTGCTCTCCGGCGTAAGCAAGGCGGCGCCTCCGAGCAGAAAATCTTCCGGCAGCCCTTGACAACGCCCTATGTAGGCGCTATTCTTATTTTGTTAATATGAACAAATGCTCATATGTTCAATAATATGGAGGTCTGTAATGGACAAGGAATGGAAGGCAAAACTCATCCGCATAATTATATGCGCAATGCTTCTCGTCGCAGCGATGCTGGTAGAAAAGTATATTCCGATGAAAACCTGGCAGCTGCTTCTTATTTACCTGGTTCCCTATTTTGGTGCCGGTTACGACGTGCTTCTGGAGTCCGTGGAGCACATCGGGCATGGTCAGATTTTTGATGAGGATTTTCTGATGTCCGTTGCCACAATCGGGGCGCTTGTCATCGGATTTCTTCCGAATATGGACAACAGTTTCAGTGAAGCAGTCTTCGTAATGCTGTTCTTCCAGGTCGGAGAGCTTTTTGAGGAGGCCGCGGAAGGCCGTAGTCGCCGTTCCATTCAGGAGCTGATGGACATTCGACCGGATACGGCCAATCTGGAAAAGGACGGGGACGTCGTGGCCGTTTCGCCGGAAGATGTGCAGATCGGAGATATTATTTTCATTAAGCCGGGAGAAAAAGTCCCGATGGATGGCATCATTCTGGAAGGGACGTCCAGTCTCAATACGGTCGCGCTTACCGGAGAAAGCCTGCCGCGGGATGTGCAGGAGGAGGACGACGTTCTGGCCGGCTGCGTAAATCTAAGCGGTGTGCTGCGGGTTCGGGTGACAAAGAGCTTTGGCGATTCTACCGCTTCCAGGATTTTGGACCTCGTGGAAAATGCGCGGGAGAACAAATCGCGAAGTGAAAACTTTATCACGAAATTCGCCAAAGTCTATACCCCTGCTGTCGTATTCTCTGCGGCAGCCCTTGCTTTTATACCGCCTTTGATTCTTGGAAATTTCTCCGCCGTTTTTCCGATTTGGCTCAGCCGTGCTCTGATTTTCCTGGTCGTGTCCTGTCCCTGCGCTTTTGTCATTTCCGTGCCTCTGAGCTTCTTCAGTGGCATCGGAGGTATGAGCCGGAAAGGCATTCTGGTCAAAGGGTCAAACTATATTGAGGCGCTTTCCCGAACCAGCACCATTGTTTTTGATAAAACCGGAACCCTCACGCAGGGCGTCTTTATCGTGACCGCCGTGCACCCGGACCTCTGCAGTGAAAATCACCTACTGCACCTTGCCGCGCACGTGGAGCGGTTTTCTACCCATCCCATCGCTCAATCGCTCCGGGAAGCCTATCCAAACGTGGCGGATGACTGTTCTGTGGAAGATATAGAGGAAATTTCCGGCCAGGGGATCCGCGCAGTCGTAAACGAACAGACCGTCTGCGTCGGTAATGCGAAAATGATGGAGGCGGTCGGCGCCGCCTGGAAACCCTGTCAGCACGCCGGTACCATCGTGCACGTTTCCATTGACGGTGTCTACGCCGGCCATATTGTAATTGCCGACAAGCTGAAGCCGGATGCTGCCAAGGCGATATCGGAACTGAAGGCCGTCGGTGTAAAAAAGACGGTAATGCTCACCGGAGACAGTGAGGCGGTCGCAAAGGAGGTCGCAGATTCCGTACATCTGGACGAATACCATGCCGGTCTTCTCCCCGCAGACAAAGTCTGCCGGGTCGAGGCTCTTCTAGCGGAGCAGAAAGAAAATGAGAATCTTGCCTTTGTTGGAGACGGGATTAATGACGCACCGGTTCTGATGCGGGCGGACATCGGAATCGCCATGGGCGCGTTGGGCTCCGATGCGGCAATTGAAGCCGCGGATGTCGTTTTAATGGATGACAAGCCCTCCAAGATCGCTCTGGCCATTCGCGCTTCCCGGAAGACGATGAAGATTGCAAGGGAAAACACCACTTTCGCCATCGTTGTGAAAGTCGGGATCCTGATTTTAGCCGCAATGGGAATTGCGCCGATGTGGATCGCGGTCTTCGGGGATGTCGGCGTCATGATTATCGACGTTCTGAATGCAACCCGAGCACTAAATATTTGAAAGTTCCAAAAACGGTGCTTCTTCGGAAAAGAAAAATCCCGCGATATCAGGCGAACGCCGGCAGGTATCGCGGGACTGCTTATGTTTCTTTCCTTGCACCGGGAATCAGTATCCAAGTTCCTCCCGGATCAGTATGATTTCATAATCCATTCCCATGGGTTTATTCCAGAGGACCTGTAGAATATTGCAGATCCGTTCGGGGCTGCTGCAGTTATAGCAGTGGTCGCCTTTGATGGCGCAGGGTGTTTTGGGTTTAAGCCGCTGTGTGTTTTTCGGGGCCGCAATATTCCGCGCCCGCCAGAGAGCCTTATCGAAGTCTTCTGCAATCTTATTCTCACCGATAACAAGCCACACCTTTTTGTGCCCGTAAGCAACAGCTCCTACTCGATTGCCGGCACCATCAATGAAAATAAGTTCTCCTGTCGCTGCCGCCCCGTTAACCGAACAGATATAGTTTTCCGTTGTCATAGCCATGACCCGCACATCGTCCGGCGTTTTTCCTTCCGGCGGCATCCAGTGCCAAACCACCTTATTTTTTTCTGACAATTTGTTATACAGATCCATCTGCTGTGCCGTAACGGAACCACCGATTCCTACTGTGGAGTCCTGAATCTGATCTTGGAGGTAGCCTGCCGCTTCTTCCTTCGTATCAAATACGCTGACTCTAAAATGTCTTTTCTCCAGATTGTCTTTTAAAGTGTTGATCAATTTTGAATCCATGTCTTCCTCCTCTTCGAGCTGCAGCATCCTTTTCTGCTTCCTGCCTGCGGCCAACCGATGTCGGGCGCAAAATCTTGTTCTGATATTATTCCATCCCTGCAAGCATTACAAACATTTTCTTCCGAATCTTCTTCCCCTAATTCACGCGCTCTGGCACGTGCAGCGCATCCGTACGCTGCGGAGCACACGAACGCTCTTCTTATACTTACAAAAAAGGAACAACCTATGGTAATATTAGTTATCGAGAGAAAAATGTCTGGAAGGGGGAAACAAAAAATATTATGAAAAATCTTAAGAACCTGATCCTTCTCCATTCGAATGACATGCATGGGGATTTTCTTGCAGAGGATCTGGACGGTCGCTTAATGGGCGGCATTTCAAGGCTGTCCGGCTATGTAAACAGTGTACGGAGAAAAGAACCGAACACACTGTATGTCATTTCAGGTGATATGTTCTGCGGCTCATTGATTGACAGTGACTATAAAGGCATTTCAACCATCGAGCTTGTCAATCTGCTTGCGCCGGACGTGGTAACGCTGGGGAATCATGAAGTGGATTACGGTCTGGGGCATCTTCTTTTCCTCGAGAAATGCGCTCAGTTCCCGATTATCAACGCCAATCTCTACCTGACTACGAACTACAATCGGCTCTTCCGTTCCCACCTGATTAAGGAAGTCGGTGGAATGAGGATTCTGTTTATCGGCATTCTGACGGAAACTGTGCTGCAGCAGACCCGGGCAAATGACAAGCTGGTCGGAACCCTGGTGAACGTTGAAGAAGCCAGTCTTGAAGTAGGAAAAATATGCGACGCCTACCGTACGGAGGACATCGACTTTACCGTGCTGCTGACACACATCGGTTTTGAAGAAGACAAGCGCCTTGCGGAACTCCTGAATCCCGACTGGGGCGTTGATCTCATCATCGGCGGGCATTCTCATACGCTGTTAGAAAAGCCGGAAATTGTGAATGGAATTCCCATTGTTCAGGCTGCATGCGGAACCGACCAAATCGGCCGCTTTGATATTGTTGTCGACACCGATCGAAATGCCATTGACAGCTTCCGCTGGCAGCTGATACCCATCGATGCGGAACACTGCCCGGAGGATAAGGCGCTGACAAAGCTGGTTCAGGAGTATAAGACCGGGACAGACAGAAAGTATGAGCGAATCCTAACGCGCTTCAGTGAAAAATGCACGCATCCCGCCCGCAATCAAGAAACAACAATGGGAAGAGTCTTTTCCGACGCGCTGATGGAAATGCTTGGCGTCGATATCATGCTTGTCGGGTCCGGAAGTCTTCGCACCTTTGAAGCAGGCCCGATTTTCACTCTCCGGGCGCTGATGGAAACGTACCCTTATGAAGAAACCGGCCACCTTCTGACTGTATCCGGAAGCCTTCTGCGGAAGATGGTTCTGTATATTCTCCGCGACGAGGCGTACGAAGGCGATCATACGGAATTTTTCCAGTTTTCCCATGGAATGCGGATCGAATATGACCGCAAAAGCCACCGCCTTCTGGATTTTTCCTACCAGGGCAAGCCGATTCAGGATGAAGATACCTTCCGTGTCGGTATACAGGGATTCCATTACGAAAATATGGAAACCTCTCTCGGCATTACGCCGGAAGAGGCCTCCGCTCTTGCAAAGCCCAGGCTCATCTGCACCAACACCAAGAATGTTCTGGAAGAATATTTCTGCAGCAAGGAATATATTCGCATTCCTGAAGATGCCAGACTCATCCTGCACCCGGCTCCCGAAGAGTCTGCAGTGAAACTTTAATCTCAACCTTTCCGGAAGGCTGCGGATCATAAAAAGGGCCGCATCCACAGATGCAGGCCCTTTCCATCGTAAGCTATTCGGCGAATGCTTCAGCCGAAGTCGAGCACCCGCAGCATCCGCACCAGTGTCAGCCGGTTCCGGATCGCTGCAGATATCGGAAGAATCTCATCGCTCAAAGAAGGAGCAATGCCGATATCCTCCGGGCGGTATTTTGCCCCGATGCTGCGGTACAGATGCTCCATCTCTTCCGCCGAGGGAATTTCTGCGATGACTTCGCAGATATCCTTCCAGTGATCTACGATGTTCTGCGGATCGAAAGTTCCCAGAACATCGTCTTTGTTTTCCTTCATAATGCCGTCGTAAAGCCGGGGGCCGAATTTCTCCATAACCCAGTCGGAAGAGAGCGGCTCAAACGGCTTTGCCTTGGGTGTTTTCCTCGCGATTTCATGATATTTCCGGACACAGAGGAACGTTCCGACGCCTACGCATTCTCCGTGAATACCGGCTGCATTTTCAAACCGCGGCGGCTTCATCTCCACAAGGTGGGCAATCAGGTGCTCTGCGCCGGAAGCCGCTCGGGAATGGTTCAGGAGCTGCATGGTAAGGCCGCTCTTCATCTGCGCCATCGTCATAGCCTCCACGTCAATTTCTCCGGTTTCCGCCATTTTATCGGCAGCCTGCCGCATGATGTGCAGTGCCTCCAGAGAAAGATCCGCCACCATGGGGCAGTAGTACTCATCGGCTGCAATTTTTGCAATTTTCCAGTCGGCAAGGGAAATGTACTTGGAAAGAATATCATTAACCCCGCTGACAACCAGACGCTTCGGAGCGCCCTTTATAATGTCCAGATCGGCAACAACCAGCGTCGGAGCTTTCATAGGAATGGATTTCTTCTGTCCGTCAATAATTACGGAGCAGATATTGGCTGTAAACCCGTCGGAACTTGCCAGCGTCGGTACAGCTACAAAGGGGAGCCCCAGCTTGTATGCCGGGTAGCGTCCGAAATCCATAATCGTTCCGGCGCCGAAGGCAACAAGTACTTCCGGGTGATCGAGCTTTTTCATCATGTCTTCGATCAGAACATCCTCTGAGCGAAGACCATCGGCGGGCAGAACGATTTCCTGATCCGCCCGGACATGTTTTCCCTCGGTAAGGGCGTATATATTGGAATCGTAGATAACCGTCCTACGGAGGCCCTCCAGTCCTACTTCCCGCATATACTGCTCGAAATTCGAAAGAGCTCCGTATTCCACTGCGACCTTTTTGGTTTCCAGGGTGTGTTCCCTGCCGCAGACACATTTTCCCACGTAGGGAGTGCAATCCATGATCATACTCGTTTCAAGCCCCCGGCGTACCGGGCGGCTCTCCCCTTTCCGTTTTCTTTTTCTCTTGCACCGTATAGCTTGCTTTTTTATTATAGCACGGAGGAATCCCGCAAGAAGGGCGTGCTGCGCCGATTCGTCAAAAAAGCTCCCAAAATTCTCCGGTCGGAACAAATCCGCCTGGGGATCTGGGAGCACGCCGTCTGAAATTGCACTGGCGGCGGAAAGTGCGGTCTTCCTGCGCAGCCTTCAGGAAGGAATTGGATATGTCCGGCTGTGTCTTTGCTCGGACTCCGGAGCTTTCGTGGGGAGGATAATATACTGCGACATGAAGAACGGCATATAAGTCGCCAGCATGAACTGCTCCTCAATGTAAGCCTCATCCTGTGCGTTTGCAAGTTCGTTCAAATCCATCCGCTTAGTCTCCATTCTGTTTTTCGTCCGGGCCGGACTTAGCCTATTATACGCACAGATTTTGTTTTGCGTCAATATCTAGTCTGAAATTTGTAATAATTGAATGAAGACTACTAAATATTGAAGCAAAATTCCGAAAAAAACGGATGGCAAAGCGAAAAAATATTGCTAAAGCAAATTTTGATGCAAACAAACTGCATCCAGAAAGTGCTGCAGTTCTTCTCGTGTCGCCGCCTGATCTTCAGGCCGGAGAAACAGATGCCGCGCTCCCGGAAGTACCCGAAGCCGGACCAGGGGCAGCTGAGAAATTTTCCCTTCCTGCAGCGCTCTTCGATCTTCATCCCGGTAGATCTGCTCTGCCTCCCGCGCCAGCGCTGCGGAAACAATCCGGTCGTCCGAGCCGTGAACCAGAAGCACATTTCCCCAATAGCCTCGGAGACAATCCGAAAGGTACATCGGCTGGACATCCGCGGCGTACGCCGGCCCGAGCGTGATCTCCCCGATGGAAAACGAATCCGGAATATGTTCGGGATCGAAGCGTGCGCCGAGCATGGTGCCCATTCTGCCGTTTCCGGGCATGGAAAATCCCGCATAGATAAGAACAAGGTTCCGAATTTCTCCCGGAACAAGGCGGGGTGCTTCCAGCGCAGCCGCAAGGCCTCCTTCGCTGCATCCCAGGAGCAGCGTCTGATCCGTTAGGGTATCCGTCCGCGCCTGCGCATAGTGCAGAACCGCCGCAATGTCCGCCATCTGGGTTAGAATGGAAAGGTTCCGGGATGCTCCGTCACTTTTTCCCTTGACATTGTCTCCGGTAAAATCGAAGGTAAAAACGGCGTATCCGTTTTCCGCCAGAAGCGCTGCATATGAATATTGGCTTGTCCGGTCCAGCATAAATTCATGGCAGGCAATCGCAATCGGTTTCGGCGCTGATCCGGGTTTCCGCAGCAGCGTGCCGCGTATTGCAAGGCCATCGCGCCACACTTCATACTCTTCTCTTTCCAGTTCGGATTTGCTTTCAGAAATGCGGGATTTCTTCACGGCTTTTTCTCCTCTTTTTCTTCGGCGGGTGCAAGCTCGATGCGGAATGAAATGTCCCTTGGCGTCTTCAGGGCGTCAAATTGAATCCGATAGAATTTTCTGTCTGTATTTACCGTGAGTACCGTACCTTCTCCCAGCATGGAATGGCGCACGCGGTCATCAACGGAGAATTTCGGTTTCTGTTCCTGATCAACCAGGTATTTTTCCGACAGCGTCAAGTATTCCCGCGTTTCCCGAATCAGTGCGTCGTTCGGCTCTACGTCCCTCTCCAGAAGCGCCGGATCGATATCCAGCAGAAAACGGGAGGGGTATTTGGGTGTTCCGTCAAAGGTCCGGCCCTGCGATTCGGAGAGAAACAGTCGATCCTCGGCCCGCGTCATTGCGACGAAGGCAAGCCGCCGCTCTTCCTCCATGCCCGGGCGGGTGCGCGTTTTTCGTGACGGGAAAATCCCCTCGTTCATTGCACAGAGAAAAACATTCGGAAATTCAAGCCCCTTTGCCGCATGTACGGTCATGAGCTTTACTTTATCGCCGGGGTCGCCCGCGTCCGCGTTCGTAAACAATGCCACATGCCGAAGGTAGTCCGGAAGCGAGCTTTCTTCACCGCAGGTGATCTCATATTCCCGTACCGCCTGCTTCAGTTCCGCCAGATTATCCAATCTTTCCTGACTTCCCTCTGTACGGAGAAGCTTCTCGTAGCCGCTGCGCTCCAGGATTTCCGTCAGAACCTCGGAAACCGGACGCCCCTCATAGCTTTCCGCAAACTCCTCCACGAATCGTATAAATTTTCCTGCCCCGGTATTTCGGAAAATCGGGTCCTCCTGCTCCGCCACCAGTGCCTCGTACAGCGTTCCGCCCCTTTTCTGCGCTTTTTCCTCCAGAAATTCCATCCGCCGTTTCCCCAGGTTCCGCCGGGGTACGTTTGCAATGCGGCGGAAGGAGAGATCATCCTTATAGACAATCATGCGAAGGTAGCTTAGAGCATCTTTGATTTCCCGGCGCCCGAAAAACGGCACGCCGCTGTAGATGACGTACGGAATTTTCCGCTCAAGAAATACGGTTTCTATTGTGCGGGTCACGTAATGTGCCCGATAGAGGACTGCCATGGTCCGGTAGGCGCAGCCTTCCGCATGAAGCCGCTCCATTTGGTCCGCGATCCAGGACGCTTCCGATTTCGCATCGTCCGCGTAGTGGCAGAGTACCTTTTGCCCCGAAGGGCGCATCGCCGCAAGGTTCTTTTCGATGCGGTTCCGGTTTGCCGCAATCAAACTGTTGCAAACCGCCGCGATTTCCGGAGTGGAACGGTAATTCTGGTTCATCAGGATGGTTTTCGTGCCGGGAAATTTCCGGTCAAAATTCAGCAGATACCGGATGTCCGCTCCACGCCAGGTATAGATCGTCTGATCCGGATCCCCGACAACAAACAGATTCTGATGGTATCCGCACAGCGCTTCCATCAGCTGATACTGCAGAAGATCGATATCCTGAAACTCATCAATAAGAATATACTGCAGCCGCTGCTGCCATTTCTCGCGGATTTCCGGGCGCTGCTGAAAAATATACAGCGTAACCTTGATAAGGTCGTTGTAGTCAAATGCAAAGCATTTGCGTTCCTGATAGAGATAGCCGCGGAAAATGATATCTTCCGCCCGGGTTGCCTGCGCATAGCGTTCATGCAGCTGCTGCGGCGAAAGATTCAGCAGATCCAGGTAGTACTCCGGCGTCTTAAAAAGCTTTTGGATCTCGATCATGTCCCGGGCGTCGGAATAGGTCATGTCCCGCAGCGTAAGGCCGCGTTCCGTATATATATCCGCCAGCATCGTGTCAATGTCCGCATTGTCCAGGACCAGAAAGCTTCTGGGATACCGGACCGCGTACGAATCCTCCTGCAGGACGCTGACGCAGAAGCCGTGAAAAGTATTGATATAGCCGGTGTCATTGTCGCCGGTCAGATTGTGGATCCGCTGCCGCATTTCATTTGCGGCCTTGTTTGTGAACGTGACGCACAGAATATTGCCCGGGAGAATTCCCAGTTCATTTACAAGATACGCGAAGCGTCTCGTCAGCGCCCGCGTTTTTCCCGATCCCGCGCCGGCAATCACGCGCACATATCCTTCCGTCGTGGTAACCGCCTGGCGCTGGGCTTCATTGAGTCCTTCCAGCAGCTCGCCCATATTTCCTCCTTCCGCGGCGTGGGCTCCGGATTATCCGGCAGAATTCCGCAATTATCCGTTGCTCTCGCCGCCCAAAGCGGGTATAATTTAATGTACTTTCAGAAAAGGAGCCAGTCAGATGGATAGCAATACCAATGCAATCAATATCGACACCGATATGCTTATCAATGATATTCTGGAGCAGTATCCCGCTTCCGCGGAGATTCTCATGAACTGCGGAATGCACTGCGTCGGCTGCATGGCCGCCGCCGGAGAAACCCTGGCCGAAGCATGTATCGTGCACGGCTTAGATCCGGATACCATCCTCGATGAGCTGCTCTCCGGGCTTTCCCTCGGTGTCTGATCCCCGCGGAAGCGGTGCGGTGAAAAGAAGTTCCTGAAGCCTGTACGACTTCAGGAATTTTTTTCCTTCCGGCAGCCTGATTACAAGGTCTGGCCAATCAGGCGTTTGCAGAGTTCCGCCGTCGGCAGAAGCAGTGCATCCGGATACTGGTAGTCCGCCGTACCCAGGGCCGGGGTTTCCGTTCCGGCTCCGATGCCCAGCATGGCGCCCCGGAAATTTTTCAGCAGCCAGCCGAAATCATCGTCCCAGCGCATGGGAGTCTTCAGCAGACTGTAGGCGCCGAGCTTCTGCAGCCGCGGCATGAGCTCCACCGTATTTTCCACCGCAGGAAAATCCGTCTCTGTATCGCAGCGGACGGTCAGGCCGAAACGGAGGCCCAGGCCGCCGGCTCGCTCGGAGATCTTTCCGGCGATTCGCTCCAAATCCGCCGTTCGTTCCGATCGCAGGGAAATCCATACTTCCGCCGTATCCGCCGCTGCCCGGAATCCCGGTTTTCCCGCCTTCACGCCCGCCACCGAATACTGGTTTACAAAAGCATGCTGCCCCGTCGCGCAAAGCCCCGGAAGCCCCTCGAGAAGAAATCCAAGCGCTTCCGCCGGATTTTTCCCTGTTTCCGGATAGGCCAGATCGGCAGGACTTCCGGAAAATCGCACAACCAGATTCCGCTTCCCGCAGCAGAAGCTTCCCTGCCGCAAAGCGATTCTTCCCCGTTCCAGTCCCGGAATATTCCGTACAGCATAAATTTCCGAGATATTCTTTCCCTTCAGCGCTTGCGCGCAGGCACGGCCGCCCCGGCCGGAGTCCGACCCGGTTTCAAACAGATAGTAGACATCGCGGCCGAAGGTTTCTCTTCCCGCCAGCAGTCCCAGCGCACACAGCGCCGCCGCATGGCCGTCGTTTCCAAAGCGGTGCTCCGCCCGATCCTCCGCTGTCCGCACAGCACAGCAGGCCGCACGGAAGACGATGCCCGGCTGCTCTTCCTTTTTTGTCTTTTGCAGTGCGTAAAAGCCGCCGTCAAAATCTTCCACTTCCAGAAGGGTATTGCGCTTTATAAAGCGCATCAGAAGCGCTTTGGTTCCTTCCTCCCTGCCCGAAGGCTCCGGATTTTCATGAAGAATTCGCCGCAGCTCCCGAATCTTATTTTCCAGCGCCATTCGTTCCATAGAAAATCCTTTCCTTCTTTTTTTCGGCGATGCCGCATCTTTTTTAAGTATACCACGCCTGTCCGAAAATCTGCAAAAAATCAAGCCCTCCCGTCGGGGAGGGCTTTCCGCCTGTATCCGATTCCGCTTATTCCTTGCCCACCTTGCGCAGTGTGAGCTTGTCTTTCTTTCCGCCGTAAAACTTGTCCAGCACTTTCTGGAACACCGGATCCGCATCCGGCAGAATGGCAAAAAGTGTCATGCTGGATCGAAGCTTCATATCATCCGGGGATCCGAAAACTTCATACGGATCGCTGGTATCCAAATCCAGCAGAGCCTGTGAGATCTCTTTCAGCCGCTCTCCCAGAACCGGATCATTCAGATACGCCTCCGCTTCCTCCAGATCGCGAATCGAATAATACTGGGAAATAGAGCTGAACCCCAGTCCCTGAATCTGCGGAAAGATATACCACATCCAGTGGCTGCGCTTTCTGCCGTTTTTTACCTCGCTGAGCGCTGTGGCATAGCTCTTTTCCTGTGCAGAATAAAACCGATCTAATCCTTTTGCGTCCATACCGATTCCCCGCTTCCCTGCTTGCAAGCATCCGGACCGCAGCTTTGTTTTTCCTCTGCTATGAGTATAGCAGTTTTGCGCACAGTATACAAGGTGAAATGGCGCCTGCTCGTCCGGTTTTGGCACTAATTCACAATCCTATTAATAAGTTTTATGTAGACATAAGAGTTTTTTATAGAACCGATACGTCCCGGTATCCCGTACCGGCATATCCTCCTTGGATTTCGCATCCGGGTTGTCTGCGTTCCGCAATCGGCTTTCTCCGGTCCGGGTCACAGACCTTTGCCGCCTCGGAAGCTTCACTAAAAAAACGCGGAATCCTGACGATCCCGCGTTTTTTAATTTTTTGAATCTGCCGCTTCAGGCAGCCGCCTTCGCCTGAGATGCCTGTTTCTTTTTCTTTGCCGCGTTGTGATCGATCGCCGCAAACAGCGCCCGAATAATGGCGCTTGCAAGGATAAAGCAGATGCCGGCTTCAATCGCACCCTGCGCACCGACAAAAGCAAAGACAAAGGCGAGCGGATTGCTGACGCCCAGTTTTACGACAAACTGCTGAATCGCATCCGTGTTGTAGAAAAACAGGCACAGCGAGCTCATGAAAAGGATCGTATTGAGAATCGGGGTCGCAAGGCCGGCTACGTAGTAGGAGATCCTGCGGCTCTTTTCATGCGTATACAGAGCCTTGAAGATAAGGCCGCTCAGCCATCCTTCCAGCACCCGGGTTACCACGCAGGTAACAAACGTATAGAAGGGGCTGATTGCCATCAGCATGGTTGCAAACCCGCCTGAAGTCATCGCCTGATAGAAACTGGTCAGACCGAATGTCAGACCGGCTACCGCGCCCCCCAGAGGCCCCAGCGTTGCGGCGGCAACGGCGACCGGAACCGTCAGAAGCGTAATGGAAAGGCCGGGCGTCTTCAGATATCCCAGAGGGGTAAAGGACATGACCAGAATAATGGCGACCATGACGGCCAGTTTGGTTAAGTAGGCCGTACTCGATTTTTTCTTCGCGTTCATGATTTCCTCCTTCGACCGATACGGCAAAACTTCAGTTTTTAACATTCGGTCCTCTCAGATTTGGAGCCTTGGTTCCGTCCCGCGGATATAAAAAAACCGCAGGGCCGATGCGTCCATGCAGCAAAAGCGGAGGAAAATCCAGCTCGAAGCCTGTTCTTATTGGAAGCCGGCATCGGTCTTCCATAATCTCCAGTTTCGGATTTTCTCTATTCTGTTCCGTTTCTGATGCATTTTCCGCAGGAATAATGCTCGATTTATTTAATAACACTTGGAAAGCTCTGTTACAAGGGCTTTTTTGCTCAAATTCCATCTGATAATTTTGTAATTTTCTTACAAAATATTGACCTGTCCTTTTCCTTTCCAGCAAAATCACCGCCGCCTGCGGAAAATCCGGAAGAATTGCTCCCCCCGTTCATATCCCCCAGGGGGGCTTGTGCGCAAATTCTTCTTTCCTTAAAATTCTAAAAAAGAATGCATCTCGGGCAAGCCGAGGCAGGCTTTCCGCAGGAGGGCGCAGAACATGACATTTCAGGAGATCGAACAATACTGGAATACAAGGGCCGAAGGGTACAGCAAAATTGTGCACTGCCACCTTGCCGGCAGTGAATCCGTGTACTTTTCCAAAGTTCTGCGGGAATGCCTTCCGCCGGCCGCCTGTCCCCGCTGCCTGGACTTGGGCTGCGGCCCCGGATTTTTTTCCATTCTTCTGGCTCGGGAAGGACTGGAAACGGTTGCCGTAGACGGATCGTCGGAGATGCTTGCGCAGGCACGCCAGAATTTTGCGGAATGCGGCGTTTCGGTAGATACCTTCCTTGCGGACGTCACGGAGCTGCCTTTCCCGGACGAAAGCTTCGACTACATTGTTTCCCGCAATCTGGTCTGGAATCTGGAGGATCCGCTTCGAGCCTACCAGGACTGGCTTCGAGTGTTGAAGCCGGGCGGAACTATTCTCGTCGCGGACGCGAATCATTACCTTTACTATTATGATGAGGAATATAATGCAGCCCGTGAGCAGGGAGCAAATCGGGTTCCACAGAATCTATACGGGGTCGATCCGACTCCGATCAACACCATTGCCCGGAATCTCCCGCTTTCCCGCATTCACCGCCCCGTCTGGGATATCCGGTGCCTGCACGCGCTGGGAGCCGACACCGTAGAGCTCTGCCGCCTTACGACTTGCGAGCTGCAGTGCAAGGACGGTTCCCGGAAATATCTCCCGACGGACTTTATCCTGGCGGCTTCCAAGGCACCGGCTGCGGAGAAGGAGAAACCGGTTCCGGCGCTTCTTGGTGCCGAATCCCTCTGAATGTTCTCCCTTGATCTCCCCGTCCTCATCCGTTAGTATAAAAGCAGATCGGGACGCCGGACGGTGTGGAAGGAGAATGCAGCATGGATCTTGCTCCAAAACTCAGTGCGAAATACAAGGATCGGGATAGTCTTACCCAGGATCGTACGCTTGCGCTGTTTGTGCTGTTCAGCACGCTGGAAGACACGAATAAGCACCCGAAGCGCTTTCGTTTCCGGATGAGCGTGCTTCTGCCGGCATTTCTTCTGCTGCAGAAAATCCCCTGGTATAAAGCGCTTCTGATTCACCTTCTGTATAAATGAACATTGAGAATAAGAAAAAAGCGCGGGCAATGCTCCCGCGCTGCTTTTTTTCTTTTTGTATGTATTTTCTCTTTCCGTCAAATTCCGTTCCGCGTCAAGCTTCCGCAAAGGAAAAATTTCTCTTTGGGCTCTGCCGAAGATTCATTTCCGAACTTGTTCCTTCGGCTTCCCGCCCGGTACATCCGCAATCTCTTCCAGGTAATGCCGCTCATAGGGTTCCCAAGTCCGATCGGCAACAATATAGCGAGGTCGCCGCTTTGACTCAAGATACGTACGTCCTACGTATTCCCCTACAATGCCCGTTCCTGCCAGCTGCAGCCCTCCAAGCAGGAAAACCGCCCACAGGACAAGCGCCCAGGTTGGGTTGGCAAAGCCCGCGATCCAGCGGATCAGAAGCCATATTGCGGCGATCACGCTGAGTGCAAGAAAGACGCCTCCGGTGCCCAGGATCCAGTCCAACGGCTTTGCGGAAAGGCTGCTGATTCCGTTAAAGGCGAGATGCAGCATGCTTTTAAGCCCGTAGTGGCTTTTTCCCGCGATTCGCTCGCTGCGGACGTAGGAAACCTGTGTGCTTTTAAATCCGACGAGCGGCACCATGCCGCGCAGAAACAGGTTGACTTCCTGATAATCTCCCAGCTCCTGCAGAACTCTGGCACTCAGGAGACGGTAGTCGGCGTGATTGTAAACGATTTCACCGCCCAGCCGCCGCAGAAGCCGATAATACTGCTGCGCTGTACGGCGCTTAAAGCGGGTATCCGAAGTCCGATCCGACCGGACGCCGTAGACGACATCGCAGCCTCCCAGATACGCGTCCACCATTTCGTTCATCGCGTTGATGTCGTCCTGCCCGTCGCAGTCTATGGAAATGGTAAAATCGCACTTTTCCCGGGCTTCCATCAAACCTGCCAGAAGAGCATTCTGATGGCCGCGATTCCGGCTGAGACACAGCCCCAGCGCATGGCAGTCCGTGCTGGCAAAACTGCAGATGGTTTCCCACGTTCCATCGGTGGAGCCGTCATTGACAAACAGAACCTTGCTGTTTTCGCCGATCTTTCCTGTGTCCGCGAGTTCCCGGATTTTCCCCAGAAAGAGCGGTGCCGTTATGGGAAGCACTTCCTGTTCGTTATAGCAGGGAATCACGATCCAGGCAATGGGTTTGGGCGTTGCTGCTTTCATTCGCTTCTCCTGCACAGAATTCAGAATCCAAGCTCTTCTTTGTGTTCCTGCATGCCCTTAATCGTCTGTTCCATGACCACCGCCAGGTCCAGGCCCAGCATATCGCAGCCCTTTTGAATGGCTTCCCGGCTGCATTTGGCAGCAAATCGATGATCCTTGAACTTTTTCCGCAGGCTTTTCACGGTAAGGCCGTCCAGACCTTCCGGCCGCATCAGCCCCAGCGCCTGCACGATTCCGGTCAGCTCATCAACGGCGTAGAGGCTTTTTTCCATATTGCTCTGCGGCTCGAATTCCTGCGTTGTCAGATCATAGCCGTGGGAAATGATGGCGCGGATGTCCTCCTCGCTTACGCCCTCCGGCTCCAGCATTTCGCGCACATGCAGGCAGTGCTCCTCCGGGTATTGTTCATAATCCACGTCATGCAGATAGCCGACCGCTTCCCAGTGCTCCCGGTCCTCGCCGAAATAGTCCGCCATGGCTCCCATGGCAGCGCTGACGGCCAGGCAGTGCTTCCGAAGAGATTCCTCACGGACGTGCTTGTGCAGAATCTCTTTTGCTTTTTCCATTGTAATGCTCATTGCTATCCCTCCCGGAAACTTTTTCAAGGATTTGGAATCCTTTAATTCATTATTATAATAACCTGCCGCGAGATTTTCACCCTGTACGGCAGGATTCTTTCAGGATTCTTCTGCGGCGGGGTAAAACAGCGCTTCGGACGCGCCGGGCTGCGCCGTTTCGGAATTTCCGCTCTCCGTCTGCTCCAGCTGGCTTGTGCCATCCGCATAGTTGATCGTGATCCCGGGCTGCACGTTGTAGCAAAAAACGCAGAAGGAGACGGAGCCGCCCAGATCCTCCACGGATTCCGCTTCAACCAGGACGCCGGTAGCCACCAGGTTCTGTCCCTCGTAAAGGGGCGTAGCCCGATAGAGGACGTGGTTTCCGGAGTCCTGCACATAATCCTGCACCAGGTTTTCCATTGCCTGCAGCGCCTGCTCCTGCATATAGCGGGTTCCGGTAATCAGGTTCGTCTCATTCCGGTTCTGGCCGTAGAAATCGAAATTCAGAATCTCGCAGCGTACATAAAGCGTCTGCCCTCCGAGGAGCGCATAAGTGGTATCCTGCCATCCCGTGGGGCGGATCTCCTCCGTCTGTCTTTTATGGACCGAAGAAAGATTCTCCCGGCCGATGCAGGCGTACGCTGTGCGGCATCGCCCCAGGCTGTCTAGTTCGCTGTAGCTCTGAAAGGCGGTCGGAACCAGCTCATCCGGGGAAAAATACGGTACGTTATCATGCAGGACCGTATAGGCGCTTCCGGAGTACTCCGGAATATCTGACAGCTGAACAGGGGCTGTTCTGACCGGCACGCTGTTTGTCGGAAGAAACTTTGATTCGCCGCGGTTCGTCTGCGTCTGCGGAACCGTGCGCCCCGATGTGCGTGAATAGCTCCGTATCAATGCGATTTCGTAGACGGACAGACCGGCAATCAGAACACAGACCACCAGCATGACCAGGCCGGTCCGGCTGACGCGGGAGAACTCCGTCTGGCCTTTGCTTGTCTTTACAATATGAATAATTACGGTAGCAATGCCGGCAAGGGCCATTGCGAGAAGAGCGATATATACGTAGACCATCCAGTACCCTCCTTTCCCGCCGCGCAGGGGGGAAGTGAGCCTTTGGCTGCTAGCTGTGCTTTTCGCGCAGCCGGTTTCTGTATTCCCGCAGTCTCCGCAGGACATACCCGTTCAGGAAAGAATCATTGAGCCCGTACAAAACCAGCAGATAGACGGCCGACCCGCTGAAAAACTGGATGAGAAGCGCTGTAAAGTGACTGGCAGCCGCATGCGCCGTAAGGAGTAAATCAACCAGCATCAAAGCCGCTGCGACAAGCCTCTTCCATTCCAGTTTCCAAAGGTGCCGCCAGGTCATATAGTCTCCGCAATTGCTGACGCAGAGAACGGCGATGGTCAGTTCAGCAGCCACGGAGGCTATCGCGGCGCCTTCGCTTTTCCAGCGCGGGATGAAAAGCAGGTTCAAAATCAGATTGAGACTGGCTCCGATAATAACATAGACGGCGCTTTTCTTCCGCAGGCCTGCCGGGGTGTAGTACTGTATGGAAATGCAGCTGCTGATGCCGATGATCAGAACCAGCGGGCTCAGGCACTGCAGAATCCGCACCGTTGGCAGGTATTTATCCCCGAAAAACCAGGGTACAAAGTTTTCACTGACGCCTAGAAGGCCGAAGAAAATGCCGGTACCAAGGAAAAGAATATAGTCCATGGAGTCGTTAATTCGCCGATGGATTTCATCATACTTCTCCTCTGCAAAAAGGTAGGAAATCCGGGAGCCGACAACACTGTTGATTGAAGTAAAGGTAACCGCCTTGAGAAGGTTCACGACCTTGGTTGCCGCCTCGTAGTAGCCGTTCTGCATGGAATCCTTTGTAATTACTCCCAGCAGGGTCTTATCAAGGTAGACATAGATGGACGTTGCAACAGAGGGGAGGAAATATACAAGAGTTTCCTTCAGGTGTTTTTTCAGATGCAGATTTCCGAGTTTGACGCGCACCAGAAACTTCGGCAGGGCTATCCACATCGTCATAGTTCCCAGCAGCGTGGTCAGGTTCATAATCAGGGTATACAGCGCCAAATCGCCTTCGTCCTTCACGAAAAGGAAGAGGGCTATCGTCCCCAGCACCTTGAATATGGTATTGATCGCAACCGTATACTGAAACTGCTCCATGCCGGCGAAGAACCAGGAGACGTCGAAAAGGCAGTTCAGAATATTCAGGCTTAAGATAATATATAGAATGCGGTATTGGCTCGAGCATGCAATAAATACCGCCCAGCACCCCAGCATGATGCAGGTCGTAATGATCGTCAGAATTTCGATTTCCCAGAAAATATGCGTCCGCTCCTCCGGATTGTCCCGGGCTCGGGCGATCTCGCGGGCGCCGTAGCTCATCGTGCCCAGTTCCGCGACCATGGCAAAATACAGTTCTATCGAATTGGTATAGCTGTAGATGCCCTCCCCGCTGGGTCCCAGGACACGGGCGATATAAGGCGCTGTAATCAGCGGCACAATAACGAGGATGATCTGGTACGCCGTACTCAGTATGAAGTTTTTCCGAATACTCGGCTGTGCCATAAGCGCCTCTTCCCTAGCCTGTATCTGAATATCCCCTTCGCATGCGGGGCCTTTGAAGTCCTGGAGAAAAAAAACGATGCCTTATTTTACTCCCGGATCGCCTTTTCCCGCAAGCGGGCACCTCAGAAGGAAAGGACTCCCAGATGTTCGAGCAGGATCTTCAGTCCGATGGCAATCAGAATGATTCCACCTATGCGTTCGGAGTAATTTTTCAGTTTGGCTCCCACTGCTTTTCCAAGATAGATTCCCGCGGCGGAAAAAGCGAACGTCGTCACGCCGATAACGGCGGCGGCAGGCAGAATCTGCACCTGCAGGAAGGCAAACGTCACACCGACTGCCAGCGCGTCAATGCTGGTAGCCACGGCAAGAAGCAGCATGGTGCGAAGCCCGAAGTCATCATTCATTGCCTTGCCGTCCTTGGAATAGGATTCCCGAATCATGTTCGCTCCGATGCCGGCAAGCAGAAGAAAGGCAATCCAGTGATCCACCCGGGTAATGGCCTGTTCAAACCGGACGCCCAGAAGATAGCCCAGAACCGGCATCAGGAACTGAAAACCGCCGAAATAAAGTCCGGCGATCGCCGCATATTTGAAATTGGCTTTTTTCAGCGTAAGTCCCTTGCAGACGCTGACGGCAAAGGCATCCATGCTCAAGCCGATGCCGATGAGAAGGATCTCCGAAAATCCCACAACGCTGTCCCCTGTCGATTCTGTTTAGCGCCCGGCGGCAGAGCTTTTCCGCCGCACCGACGCGAATTGTTTTCTGATCATACAACCCCGTGGGAGCGATGTCAATAAATCCCGGGCGCGTGATCTGCCGCTGTCCCGGGATTCGTTTTTCCTTTTCCGTTTCTACATGCCGGAAGCCCCGTAGTTTGGCAGCACACGAGCGGAAGGATCATCTACGTCGCAGCCTTTCCAGGAACGGTTCGGCATCCAGTAGTCCTTGATCATCCCCGCCTGCCCCGGGTAATACTTCTCGAAAATTTCGCGGTAGAGAAGGCTTTCCTTGGTAAACGGCGTTCGAAATGCATACTGCCGGCGCTTCCGCTGGAACTCTTCCTCCGTATACAGGCGCTCTGCGTAAGCTTTCAGATCATCCACCATGGAGTGTCCGACTGCGTCGGAAAACGCGGCTTTCTGCCGCCACAGAATATTTTCCGGCAGAAGTCCATCCTTTTCAAAAGCGTGACGGAGAAGATACTTTCCGATGCCGTAGCGGTTCATTTTGCGCTCCGGATCAATGCGCATCACATAGTTTACAAACGCCAGATCGCCGAAAGGCACACGGGCCTCGATGGAGTTTGCGGAAATGCAGCGATCCGCCCGCAGCACATCATACATATACAGCTCGTCAACACGTTTCTTCGCTTCCCGCTGGAATTCCTCCGCGGAAGGGGCAAAGTCCGTGTATTTATAGCCGAAAAGCTCATCCGAGATTTCCCCGGTCAGCAGGACGCGCACATCCGTTTGTTCGTGGATCGCCTTGCAGCAAAGGTACATGCCCATGCTTGCCCGTATGGTGGTGATGTCCCACGTGCCCAAAGCGGCAATGACCTCCTCCAGACTGTCCAGAACCTGCTGCCGCGTCATAAAAATCTCTGTATGTTCCGCCCCGATATACTCGGCCGCTTCCCGCGCATACTTAAGATCAATGGCATCCTTGTCCATGCCGATGGCGAAAGTTCGTACATGGCGTCCCAGGAGCTTCGCGGAAACTGCGCAGACCAGGCTGGAATCCAAACCGCCGGAGAGAAGAAATCCCAGCGGCGCATCAGCGTCAAGCCGCTTGTCAATGCCCAGGATTAGAAGTTCCCTTATCTTATGGCAGATTGTGTCCACATCGTCCCGGATATATTCTTCCGGCCGGACGGTTGTCAGATCCGCGTAGCGGGTGAACGTGCCGTCCGCCCAGTAGCATCCGGGAGGAAAGGGCAGGATTCGATCCACAAGCCCCACCAGGTTTTTCGCTTCGCTCGCAAATACCATGGAGCCGTCCTTCCGCATCCGTCCGTAAAACAGCGGACGGATGCCGAGCGGATCCCGCGCCGCGATATAGGCGTCTTTCTGCGCATCGTAGAGGATCATGGCAAACTCCGCATCAAGTTTTCGAAACATATCCAGTCCGTACTTCCGGTACAGCGGCAGAATAATTTCGCAGTCGCATTCGCTTTGCAGCGGGACTTCCTTCGCGATTTCACCGCGAAGAGGGCGGAAAAGATACAGTTCCCCATTGCATACGCACATGTCGCCGTCCCTGTGAAACGGCTGCATTCCGGTACAGCTTAAATCCATGATGGCAAGCCGGTGGAAGCACAGCCAGCCGGACCCCGTCTTCTCGATGCGTGTTTTGTCCGGACCTCTGGATTTGGTACGGTCAAAATACGGCCGAATTTCTTCCTCAGTCAGCGCCTGGGTCGTAAATCCCATAATGGAACACATAAAAAAACACCTCCGGATAATCATTGCAGCTCTTTCCCAATTTCTTAGGACGAATAGCTGCCATCCGCGGTGCCACCTAAATTACCATGTTCCATGGTCTCTTTTTCGAGCTCCATCAAGCCCTCACGTTCTAACGCCACGCTTCGCGTCTTCCCTACTGGGTGTCATCTTTCAGGTCGCTGCTCCGGAGTGTTATTCACGCAGATTCCCCTGCCGGTTTTCCACCGCCGCCGGCTCTCTGTAAGAAAGCAGTTGCGCTACTTGTCTCCATCCATGCATTTCCGTATTCATTTATGGGTGTATTTTATCAGGATTTACCGTGCCGTCAATGGAAAATCTACTCAAAAATTTTTCCGTATTGGAATTTTTTTCGTACAGATCGCAGGCCGCTACGGTTGCATTTTCGCATCTGCTTTGCTATAGTGCACGTGAAAAATTTTCCCGATGCGGCGAGTTCGCGTCTGGGATGCGGAAGGGTGGCCTCGGCATGGATTTTCTGCTCGCATTGCAGTCGATACGGACTCCTTTTCTCAACGTACTGACACTCGCCGGCACCTGGCTGGGAAGCGAAGCTGTCTTTCTCGTTCTGGCGGTTCTGTGTCTCTGGTGCCTGGATAAGCGCTGCGGCTACTATATGGCTGCGACCGGCCTGCTGGGGATCACCGTCGGTCAATTCCTCAAAATCGCCTGCCGCATTCCCCGGCCCTGGATCCGGGATCCGAATCTGCATCCGGTGGAGGGGGCCGTTGCGGACGCAGGAGGCTACTCCTTTCCATCCGGGCACAGCCAGACCTCAACGGCTGCGCTGCTTGCCCCGGCTGTCTACCGCCGCCGCACCGCGCTGATCGTTCTGGCTTCGGTTCTGTGCCTGTTTACCACCTTTACGCGGATGTACCTGGGTGTGCACACGCCGGCGGATGTCGCCGCCGGACTTGCCATCGGCGTTGCCGCACTGCTCCTGCTGCTTCCCATCTTCCGCAGAGCCGAAGAAAAGCCGCAGGGCATTGCCTGGGTTTTCGCGGGGCTGTGCGTACTGTCGCTTCTGTATGTGCTCTATATGGAGCTGCATCCCTTCCCGTCCGACGTAGATGCGGACAATTTTCAATCGGCGTGGAAGAATTCCTATCTCTGCCTGTTCAGCAGCCTTGCCTTTCTTCTGAGCTATGTGCTTGATCTGCGAAACATTCACTATCCGACCTCCGCTGTCTGGTGGGCGCAGATCCTGAAAGCCGGGATCGGAATCGCCGGAGTTCTTGCCCTGCGCGTATTCCTGAAAGCGCCGCTGCTGGCTCTCTTCGGCGGACACCCCGTGGCAGACGGTCTCCGATATTTTCTCATGGTTTTTTTCGGGGGAACGGTTTGGCCGCTGACTTTTCGATGGTTTTCCCGGCTTGGCCGCCGTGCCGGAGTGTCCTCCGGCACGTAACCCTCCGGACGCGGCGTTCGAAATATATGCCGAATTTGGTCTTTACCATATCCTGCCGTAAATCCCCTTGCTTTAGCTATGGGGATAGAAGGCGTTAATCCACTCTCCCTCACAGTGCTGCCGTCGGCAGCAGAAAGGAAAGCTATGCGAAATCCAACCTTAGTCGTGATGGCTGCCGGTATGGGGAGCCGCTTCGGCGGTCTCAAGCAGATCGAAGCGGTCGATCCCCAGGGGCACGCCATTATGGATTTTTCCCTTTATGACGCCCATCAGGCAGGATTCCGGCGCGTCGTATTCATTGTGACGGAAGCCCTTCAAAAGACATTTGCGGAGCGCATCGGGCGTCGCATGGAATCCTATTTTGACGTTGCGTATGTTCCGCAGCGGCTTGCCGATCTGCCGGAAGGGTACACCGTTCCCGCCGGACGCGTAAAGCCCTGGGGCACAGCGCACGCCATATACAGCTGCCGGAAAGTGCTGGACGGACCTTTCGCCGTTATCAATTCCGATGACTATTACGGCCCTTCCGCCTATCAATCCATCTTCACTTTTCTCCGGGCGGACCGGCCGGAAACCTGTCACGCCATGGTCGGTTATCGGATCCAGAATACCGTAACGGAGAACGGCTCCGTTGCCCGTGGTTTATGCGTCGTTCAGGATGGAAAGCTCGTGCGCGTCACAGAACATACGCAGATTGTTCCTGCCGGGGAGGACGCCGCTTATACGGAAGACGGCGGGAAAAGCTGGACCCGGGTTCCCGGGGATACGCCGGTCAGCATGAATTTCTGGGGCTTCGGGGCCGAAATCCTGCCCGCGATTGAAAGCGGCTTCCCCCTTTTCCTAAATGACGCCCTGCGGGAAAATCCGCTGAAAGCGGAATATTTTCTCCCGTCCGTCGTAAGCCGCGTTTTGCAGTCCGGCACCGGAAGCGTGGAGGTTCTTCCCTGTTCGGAAACCTGGTACGGCGTCACCTATAAATCCGATCTGCAGAGCGTCCGGGATGCGATTGCCCGCATGAAGAGACAGGGGCTCTACCCGGAAGGGCTTTGGGACGAATAGCCTCGCAGCCCGGATTCCCCGCAGAATATGCGGAATATTGCCTCACTGGTACCCACAGACAAGCCTGTGAGGTTGCTTAGCAGCCCGGAGTGAGTAGCCTAAGCCTTTCCTGGCTGCGATAAGGAAGAATGTATACCTCGGTATATACATAGTTCCCTGCGGATGTAGTGCCACGTCTGTCAGCATTAGGTGTGAATAAAAAGTTCTGCGGTATAGGTACCGTGCTGCATGCAACAAGCCTTCCATTAACATTGGCGATGGTACATTTGCCGCTCTTAGGAGGAACTGTCAAGTAGCTGGAGTGTCAGCAGAAAAAGGTAAGATGTCATAACCGTCAGATCCACAAGGCTATAAACCTGAGGGGCGGATACCGGAAAAGGAATCAGGCGCCCTAAGAAGTGAATGGATTCAGGTTTCTAAAATGGAGAGGGCGGATATGTTTCATTTTTGGACGGCGTACAACCGGAAGAACGGGTCTGAGACTTCTTGACGGAAAGAAAATCAATGCATCGGCAGGATACAAGAATCTCAGACTCCTTGAAGTGCGCAGGAAAATGATTACTGAATTAAGAAGGGTGGTGTAAGGCGATTCCTCCCACAGGCAAACCTGTGGGTTTCCTCGCCAAAAAGATTATGACCGTATTGGTGACCGGCGGCGCAGGCTTTATCGGAAGCCACACCTGCGTTGAGCTTTTAAACAGTGGCTATGACGTCGTGATTATCGATAACCTTGTCAACAGCAGTGCTAAGGCGGTAGACCGCATTGAGCAGATTACCGGGAAAAAAGTCGCTTTCTACGAAGAAGATGTTCGTAACCGGGCGGCGCTGGACCGCATTTTTGAAAGACATGCCATCTCCTGTGCCATACACTTTGCAGGCTTGAAGGCCGTAGGGGAAAGTGTTCAGATGCCTCTTGAATATTATGATAATAACCTTTTCTGCACGGTCCGCCTGTGTGAAGCCATGCGGGATCACGGCTGCAAGAATATCATTTTCTCTTCCTCTGCAACGGTTTACACCGGAACCGATCCCATGCCTTTGCGGGAGGACTCCATCACCGGCGGCTGCACGAACCCGTACGGGTGGACAAAATACATGTCCGAGCAGATTCTGCGGGATATGGCGAAGGCGGACTCGGACTGGTCCGTTCTTCTGCTTCGGTATTTTAATCCGATCGGAGCGCACCCTTCTGGCCTTATCGGCGAGGATCCCCGCGGCATTCCCAACAACCTCATGCCGTATATTTCCCAGGTTGCCATCGGACGGCTTCCGTATCTCAACGTGTTCGGCGACGACTATGACACACCGGACGGAACCGGCATACGGGATTACATTCACGTATGCGACCTAGCTTCCGGGCATGTTGCCGCCATCCGCTACATGCTGGAGCACCGCGGAGAAAGCGTCTTCAATCTCGGAACCGGGCAAGGCTACAGTGTCCTTGACATCGTAAAGAGCTTTGAACGGGTAACCGGCGTAAAGATTCCTTATAAAATTGGAGCGCGAAGAGCCGGGGACCTTCCGGTTACATATGCCTCTCCGGACAAATCCGCTGCCATTCTGGGCTGGAAGGCAAAATACGATCTGGATGATATGTGCCGGGATTCCTGGAACTGGCAAAAGAAGAATCCGAACGGCTATGGCGATAGGGCGCAGGATTCCCAGGAATAAAGATCCGGCGATCTTCTGTGCCTCAATGATCCTGCTCTAGACCGCCTGCACATGCTAAGAAGGCAGATCTTATTTAAATGCGCTGCGCTCTGTCTCGGATCCAGCTGATCCGTGAAGCCTTGTGGACATTCCTGCAGGCCGAGCACCGTGGGGGAATCGGACAGCTTTTTCTTAATTTTAATACAGCAATTTTTCTGGATGAAACTTCGGAAGAGGTTATAAAATAATGGTTCTATAATAAATGTTGGGGTAGAGATCTGGAGAACACTCCAGATCTCTTCTTTCACGCCAAAAGAAAAAACAGTAGAGCATAAAGAACAAAACCTTTAGAATATAGGTGACGAATCCAAAACGAAAGGATGTTCAATATGCTCTATAAAGATAATACAACAAAGCTGATGGGATTGGAAGAGA
>Ga0256404_1000984_pt1 | contig 72294 bp, 63 predicted proteins | sample RumenRJG_01DNA_FD_185990 | JGI IMG/M metagenome (GOLD analysis project Ga0256404, IMG submission 185990) | Bovine rumen microbial communities from Lethbridge, Alberta, Canada - RJG_01 | ecosystem: Host-associated > Mammals > Digestive system > Stomach > Rumen | place: Canada: Alberta | collected... | reverse complement strand
ATCGAGCACAAAATTATAAAATAATCGTGAAAAAACGACATGAAAACAAAAGAATTTGTGAAAAATGATGAATAATGACAGAAAATAAACTATCTTTGCACTCATTATGATAGGTACTATTGTAAACACGGGTTGTATATTGATAGGTAGCTTTGCAGGCAGTTTTTTTCAAAAAAAACTAGACTCACGACTGCAGAATGCGCTCTATAATGCAATGGGGTTGGTGACACTGGCGCTGGGAGCGAATATGTGCGTAGTGAATTTCGCCAAAAGTACGCTGCCCGTGCTTTTCATTGTGAGTATCGCGCTCGGGGCCGTTGTAGGCATGAAACTTGATATTGCCGGGCGCATAGACCGCTATGCTGCCCGTCATGACGCCTCAAAACTGGCTCAGGGCCTTACGGCTTCCTGTCTGCTCTACTGTATCGGAACACTTTCCATCGTAGGTCCTATCCTGAGTGCAGTCTATGGCAACAACACCTATTTATATACGAATGCCACTTTGGATTTAGTCACCTCTACTATATTTGGTGCCACCTATGGCGTGGGGATTGCGTGGGGAGCACTGGTGTTGTTCTGCTGGCAAGGAAGCATCTGGCTGGTCGCCTACCTTCTGCATTCCGGAAACTTCATCCCTGAAGCGCTGATGGTGGAGGTAAGTATTGTCGGAGGACTGCTGCTACTCTCTTCAGGACTGGCCATACTGAACATCAAGGACTGCAAGACGATCAATATGCTACCCGCCCTATTGGGCCCCGTCATCTTCTTTCTGCTGAAAGAATGGTTAGGCTTTTAACGGTTACTATTAACATCTTAATATAATTGAGTTAATATGAAAAAGGTCTTTTTATTATTAACTGTTGTCCTGATGTCTATAGGCGCACAGGCACAGAGTAAAGTATATTTTACGCGCGAGATTACCCCCGAATCACTGGTAAAGATCTATGAAGCGCTGGGAGTCGAAGCGCAAGGACGCGTGGCTGTGAAAATATCAACAGGCGAAGGCGGTAACAACCATTACCTGAAACCTCCCTTCATCCGTAATCTGGTGGAAAAAGTAAATGGTACGATTGTTGAATGCTGTACAGCCTATGGTGGTACGCGCCAAGATGTTTCCAAGCATTGGCAAACGATTCATGAACACGGATTCGATTCTATTTTCGCAGTTGACATCATGGACGAATACGACCAGATTCGTATTCCCATTCAAGACAAGAAACACCTGAAGTACGACATTGTAGGCGGTCATTTGGCTAATTATGATTTTATGATTAACTTGGCTCATTTCAAAGGTCACGCCATGGGAGGCTTCGGCGGTGTGCTGAAGAATGCTTCCATTGGTGTCGCCTCCACAGCCGGAAAAGCTTATATTCATACCGCAGGCAAGACTGATGATGCCTCCAAAGCATGGACCCCAGAATATTTGGCAGCGGGACCGACGCAAGATCTTTTCCTGGAATCAATGGCAGCTGCAGCACAGAGTGTACATAACTACATGGGCGGAAAGGTGGTCTACATCAATGTCATGAACAACATGTCTGTCGATTGTGACTGTGACGGACATCCTGCAGCACCCGAGTTAAAAGACATGGGAATTATGGCCAGTTTAGACCCTGTGGCCGTGGATCAAGCATGCCTTGACAAAGTTTTTAACTACAAGGGGAAGCCCGGTGACGATAACAAGCCACTTATCCAGCGCATCAATCGCCAGCATGGCACTTATATCACCGACTATGCAGAAAAGATTGGACTTGGGTCCAAGAAATACATTCTGATTGACCTCGACCGTTAAGCGGTCAGTTTCCTTTCAGGTACATTCTGATGATACGGGAGGCTATCGGAGCTGCAACATCAGCGCCGAAGCCTCCATGTTCAATATATACAGCAATGGCTATCTGCGGATTATTCTCAGGGGCGAATGCGATAAAGGCCGAATGATCCCTGCCTCCATTCTCCACTGTACCGGTCTTTCCACAGATAGTATAAGTGGTCTTCAGTTTATAAGCAGTACCCTTTTCTACAGCTAACCGCATACCATCAATAACTGGCTGATAAGCATCAGGAGCGACCTTTGTCAGATGTTTGACTTGATAGCGTTTGCCGGCAGACTGGTGAATATGAGGCGTGAAATAATAACCCCGGTTAGCAATGGTGACGGCAAGATTGCAGAGTTGAAGAGGGGTTAACGTCACATCACCTTGTCCCATTCCTGCCCACCAGATCGTTTTACCGTCCCATCCTTCTTTATAACGACGGTTCAGATAATTGGCATTGGCTAACAGCCCTCCCTTTTCGCCGTCAATATCTACGCCCAGAGGCCCTCCAAGTCCCATGCTCCGCATATATTCGCGCCAAGTAGTGATCGCCTCATCACGGTTTTCGTACATGAAATCGTCATTGATCATCGAAGCGAAATTGACAAGAAACCACGTGTTGCATGAAAAAGCCAACGCATCACGAAGTTGTAGCGGTGAACGATGCTCATGACACCCCACACGGATATTACCATCCCTAATACCCTGCCGGCATTCTACTGACGTTTCAGGAGTGACTATTCCCTCAGAAAGCATCACCAGCGCCTGAGCCGTCTTGAAAGTTGAGCCTGGTGCATAAGGCTTTGCAATGGCTAAATTGACATCAAAGCCCTTGGGAGAATTTGTCATCAAACAGAGAATTTCACCTGTAGATGGCTTGATGGCAACGATACTGCCCGTCTTTCCACGCAAAAGCTTTTGTCCCAGGTCCTGAAGCATCGGTCTGACCGTGAGAGGACCATCCGTGGGAAGACCTTGCGCACGTGTCAAGCTAACAAGGGTAAGCAACATCAACAGAAATAAGATATATTTTTTCATTCACTATTTCATTAAGAACGGCAAAGATACAAATAATTTTTGATTTCTCTTCACATAATCAATTTTTTAGCTTAACTTTGCAGGCTGAAAAAGATAATAAGAACAATATTATGAATAAAATGGAAACTCCCGTCCTGTTGCTTACGGGCTATTTAGGCAGCGGAAAGACTACATTGCTCAATCGCATACTCCAAAATAAAAAAGGTATTAAGTTTGCCGTCATCGTGAACGACATCGGAGAAGTGAACATCGACGCCAGCCTCATTGAAAAAGGCGGCATCGTGAATGAGCAGGACGACTCACTGGTGGCTTTACAAAATGGCTGCATATGTTGCACGCTGAAAATGGATCTCGTGAAGCAGCTACAAGACATCATTGCCCAACACCGCTTTGACTATATTGTTATTGAAGCCAGTGGAATCTGTGAACCTGCTCCCATTGCTCAGACCATCTGCTCCATTCCGCAGATGGCTCCCGAAGTGACTGCAGAAGGTTACCCGCGGCTCGACAGTATCGTAACGATTGTTGATGCCTTACGACTCAAGGATGAGTTTGGCAGTGGAAACGACCTGTTGAAACAAAATCTTGAAGAGGACGATATCGAGAATCTTGTCATCCAGCAAATTGAATTTTGCAATATTGTGCTGCTCAACAAGGCTGCCGACGTGGAACCCAAGGAACTGGGCAGAATCCGCGAAATTATCCGCACACTCCAGCCAAAGGCTGAGATTATCGACTGCAACTACGGCGACGTTGACCTCGACAAGATTATCGACACCCATATGTTCGACTTTAACAAGGTTGCTACTTCAGCTGCATGGATTGCTGAGATTGAAGGACATTCTGACGACGATGACGATGACGATGACCATGACCATGACGATGACCATGACCATCATGAGCATGACGATGACCATGACCATCATGAGCATGACGATGACCACCATGACCATGACGATGACCATGACGATGACCATGACGATGACCACCATGAGCATCATCACGGGCACCATCATCACCATCATCATGACCACGAGGGAGGTGAAGTGGAGGAATATGGTATCGGCACATACGTTTACTACCGTCGTCCTGCCTTTGATCTCGGACTTTTCGATGAGTTTGTGGCTCGTAAGTGGCCAAAGAACATCATCCGTGCAAAAGGTATATGCTATTTCGATGACGAGAAACAAACCTGCTATGTGTTTGAACAAGCAGGGAAACAAGTATCACTGCGCAATGCCGGACAATGGTATGCCACTATGCCCAAAAACCAGTTAGCACAATTTCTTCAGCAGAACCCTGGCGTCATGCGTGACTGGGATGTGAAATACGGTGACCGCATGCAGAAACTGGTCTTCATTGGACAGCATCTCGACAAAAAAGAAATTGAGCGTTTGCTTGACGAATGTCTGGCATAACTGATAATTGAAAATTGAAAATCGCGAAGCGATAACTCTTAATTACGAGCTTGCTCGTGATTACAGGCGGCGCTGTAATTCTTAATTGATAATTGAAAATCGCAAAGCGACAACTCTTAATTCTTAACTCTTAATTCTTAATTCATACTTGATTTATCCAGAGACGTTTGAACAAAAGATAGGCTTCCACGAAATACGGACAATGATTCGTGAGCGATGCCTTAGTCCACTCGGCAAAGAACAAGTGGACCTCATCGCCATGAGTGCGGATGCCGGCATCATCAACGAATGGCTGCAACAGGTCAGGGAGTTCCGCCGCATTCAGGAGGAAGTTGAAGAGTTTCCGCTCAGCTACTTCTTCGACGTTCGTGAAAGTGTTGCCCGCATCCGTCTGGAAGGCACTCACATGGAAGAAAACGAACTTTTCGACCTGAAACGCTCGCTGGAAACCATCCATAACATCATCCGTTTTCTGAATCCTGCTGACGGTGATGTGCCCTACCCCGCCTTGCAACGGCTCACTGAGAACGTGCGCATCTTCCCGAACTTGGTGAACGGCATTAACCGCATACTTGACAAATACGGAAAAGTAAAAGATGCTGCCTCTGCTGAGTTAGGCAACATCCGACGGGAACTAGCCAAGACCGAAGGTAGCATTTCGCGCACGCTGAACAGCATCCTGCATGCTGCACAGAGTGAAGGGCTGGTGGAGAAAGACGTGACTCCTGCCATTCGTGACGGTCGTCTGGTGATTCCTGTCGCCCCTGCCCTGAAGCGCAAGATTCGCGGTATTGTCCATGATGAAAGTGCCTCTGGAAAAACGGTATTTATTGAGCCTACAGAAGTTGTGGAAGCCAACAATCGCATTCGCGAATTGGAGGCTGACGAGCGACGGGAAATCATCCGCATACTAACTGACTTTTCAAAAGAACTGCGCCCTTATGTGAAGGATATCCTGAACTCATACCGTTTTCTTGCGATTATTGACTTGATTCAGGCCAAGGCCTCATTGGCAAATTCATTTGAGGCTTTTGAGCCCGAAGTGGACAGTGAGCCTCATATTGACTGGATACGCGCTATTCATCCGCTGCTCAGACAAGCCTTGCAGGCACAAGACAAACAGGTGGTCCCGCTCGACATTATGCTCACCAAGGAGAAACGCATCCTGATTATCTCAGGACCTAATGCGGGTGGAAAATCGGTTTGTCTTAAAACAACCGGCTTACTGCAATATATGCTCCAATGCGGCTTAAGCATACCTGTCAGCGAACGCTCTCATTGTGGTATCTTCCAGAATATACTCATTGACATTGGCGATGAACAGAGCATTGAGAATGACCTGAGCACCTACTCAAGTCATCTGCTGAACATGAAGAATATGATGAAAACAGCCAATGACCGCACGCTGATTCTAATTGATGAATTTGGCACCGGAACAGAACCACAGATAGGCGGAGCCATAGCTGAAAGTGTATTGGGACAATTCTGCAAAAAGAAGGCCTGGGGAGTCATCACCACCCACTACCAAAACCTGAAGCATTTTGCCGATTCGCATGAAGGTATCGCCAATGGCGCAATGCTCTATGACCGTCATCAGATGCAGGCTTTGTTCCAATTACAGATAGGTCAGCCAGGTTCTTCCTTTGCCATTGAGATTGCGCGTAAAATAGGATTACCAGAGGAAGTGATTAAGGAAGCCAGCGATATTGTTGGACGTGATTACATTCAGAGTGACAAATACTTACAGGATATTGTTAGAGACAAACGTTACTGGGAGTCGAAACGTCAGGGAATCCATCAGCATGAGAAAAACATGCAGCAGACAATAGAGCGTTATGAGAGTCAGGTGGAAGAAGTAGAGCGCGAACGTAAGGCCATTCTCCAGCGAGCTAAGGAACAGGCAGAGGAACTCTTGCGAGAAAGTAACAAAAAGATAGAGAATGCCATTCGAGAGATTCGCGAGAGTCAGGCTGAAAAAGAAGCAGCCAAACGTATCCGCGAAGAACTTCAGTCGTTCAAACAGGAAATTGGAGAAGTAGACACTACGCAAAACGACGAAATGATTGCGCGAAAAATCAAACAGATCCAAGAGCGCAAGGCCAGAAAGGAAAAACGGCGTGAAGAAAAAGCCAAAAAGAATAATCAGATTGCGGCTAGTGAACCTACCATCACCCACAAATCTCCTGACACGCTGAAGATAAACGATACCGTTCGCATCAAGGGACTCTCCACCATTGGAAAAATAGAATCTATTGATGGCAAGATGGCCACCGTCATCTTCGGTGATATGCGTACAAAGATGCGTGCAGAACGATTGGAAAAAGCAGAAGCGCCCCAAAAGAAGGAAGAAGCAAGCAGCGCCTACATGGCGTCAAGCAAAACAACTCGTGAAACCATTGATAACCGCCGTCAGCAATTCCATCAGGATATTGATGTGCGTGGCATGCGTGGAGACGAAGCTGTCAATGCTGTTATGTATTTCATCGATGATGCCATCCTGGTGGGAATGAGCCGTGTGCGCATCCTCCATGGTACAGGAACGGGTATTTTACGCACTTTGATACGCGACTATCTCGCTACCATCCCTAACGTAGTTAGGTTCAGGGATGAACATGTTCAGTTTGGAGGAGCTGGCATTACTGTTGTAGATTTGGATTAAATATCCGATGACCTGCCGCGGGCAGGCCATCAAGCAATCATCCCTACTGACATTGAAAGTAAACTTTCGTTGACAGCAGGGATGATTTCTTGAGCCTCTTGTCGGATTCGAACCAACGACCCCGAGATTACAAATCACGTGCTCTGGCCAACTGAGCTAAAGAGGCGGGTGGGCAGCTCCTTACATCGCGCCGCTACAACCAACTACCTTTGCTACGTTCCCGTCCTGGAGGATTCGAAGGGAGCTGGCCGTGCAAGACTGCCCGTCTTTTGCGGCTGCAAAGGTAATAATAAAAAGTGAAACGTGAAAAACGGAAAGTGAAAAATCTTCGTATTTAACTAATTTTTCATTTCTAAGATGTAATAAATCAAATATTTTCCCTTTTCTCTTCTCCAAATCGATTTTTTGCTGTACCTTTGCACGGAAATATGACACGTTACGAAGAATTCGAACAGCTACATGCTTTTGCACGTGTAGACGGAGTACTGATCGCGGGACTCTGGATATTGAGTTTTGCATGTTTTATCGGTAATTTCGTAAATCCCCTATTTGCAATGGGAGCTTTGGGATTCGGTGCCTATTCGCTTGTTTTTGCAACCTTGCGAGTAAAACGTTTTCGTGATGAGGTTCGTGACGGTTTTATATCCTTCCGCCGTGCATTAGGCTACAGTATGCTGCAATATTTACATGCTGCCCTACTTTTTGCTGCTGCACAATTCATCTATTTTCAATTCATAGATCATGGCTTCCTTATGCAGCATTACACGGCCTTTATGAAAACGCCAGAATTTTTGGAAGCTATGAAAATTTATGGTCTGAAACAAGAAGACATAAGCATTGTGATGCAAAACATTGGAGCCATGCGCCCCATAGATAACGCCTTACAATATTTCACCACCAATGTACTGATTGGTGCGATTATCAGCGTGCCCGTTGCCTTTTTGATGCGCCGTGAGCCACAAAACAGGAAATTTTACCACAACCGCAAACAATAAACTATTAATAAATGGATATTTCAGTTGTAATCCCCCTCTATAACGAGGACGAATCAATACCCGAACTCTTCACCTGGATTCAGCGGGTTATGAAAGAGAATAACTTCACATACGAGGTTATCTTCATTAACGATGGTTCTACTGACAACAGTTGGAAAATTATCTCTGAACTATGCGAGAACCATCCTGAAGCTAAAGGAATCAAATTCCGTCGCAACTACGGTAAGAGTCCTGCTCTCTATTGTGGTTTCAAAGAGGCATTGGGTGACGTTGTCATTACGATGGATGCTGATCTTCAGGATTCCCCTGATGAAATTCCAGAGCTGTATCGTATGATCAAAGAAGACGGCTACGATTTGGTAAGCGGTTATAAGCAAAAGCGTTATGACCCCATTTCGAAAACCATTCCCACAAAACTCTTTAATGCAACAGCCCGAAAGGTGAGCGGTATTAAGAATCTCCACGATTTTAACTGCGGCTTGAAGGCTTACCGCAAAGATGTGGTGAAAAATATTGAAGTATATGGCGAAATGCATCGTTATATCCCATATTTGGCTAAGAATGCCGGCTTCGACAAAATTGGAGAGAAAGTTGTACACCATCAAGCCCGAAAATACGGAACCTCAAAATTCATGGGATTAAACCGGTTTGTAAATGGTTATCTCGACCTGCTTACACTCTGGTTCCTTTCTACTTTTGGTAAGAAGCCTATGCATGTGTTCGGCTTCTTAGGAAGTATCATGTTCTTCATAGGTTTCTTAGCTGCTGCCATCATTGGGGGCCATAAACTTTATTCACTTGCTGCTGGTACACCCGACCGTTTGATCACCGACTCTCCCTATTTCTTCATCTCCCTCACGATGATGATCATCGGAACACAACTGTTCCTTACGGGTTTTATCGGGGATTTGATCAGCCGTTCATCACAAAACCGTAACGACTATCAGATAGAAGAAGAGATTCTGAAGAAATGAAGAAGATCGTATACCTTTTTGCGTTTCTGTTAACGCTCAGTGCGTGCTCCTCCATCGACTGCCCATTAAACAGCCGTGTATATGCAACATATGCATTCAAGAGAGCTGATGCCACAGCAGACACGTTAAAAGATACGCTCACAGTCCGAGCCATTCGGGTGGAGAACGACACACTCCTTTTCAACAAAGGAGTCGACATAAGTACATTTAAGGTTCCCTTGAGTTATTTCAGAAAAGAAGACGTTTTGGGACTACGTTTTGCTGACACCTATGGAAATGTCAGTTATGATACCATTTGGATTGAAAAGGAGAATTACCCCCACATGGAATCCGTCGACTGTGCACCCAAATATTTTCACACTATCACCAATGTAAGGTCAACTCGTAACCGTATCGACAGAATCGTTCTTAATGAGAAGGAAGTTGAATATGACACATCTGCAGAGATTTTCCACATATATCTTTATCCTGATTTCTAGTCTGCTGATATCTACAGCAGCGAATGCTCAGAATAAGAAAACTGTGTTTATTCCTGACACCACAGCTTGGTTTCAGGGAGTTGAGGTCTCTGCCGAAATCGTTGGGGCAGTGATGAAAGCCATAAGTGATTACGGCCAGTATGAAGCTGCCTTACGAATCAACCTCAAGGACAAGTTTTTCCCTATTGTGGAATTAGGCTATGGAATATGTGACCATACCGATGTGGCTACCAACATCCATTACAAGACGAAGGCCCCTTATGGAAGAATAGGCTTAGATTTCAATATCATGAAAAATAAGCATGATAGATACCGTTTATATCTTGGAGCCCGTTATGCCTACACCAATTATAAGGTGGACTTCGATGCACCTCCTGTCACTGACCCCTATTGGGGCGGCACTTCAGAATGGGGAGAAAAAGGTATGCATTGTCATTATCACTGGGCTGAAGTTGTTTTCGGAACTCAGGCTAAAATATGGAAACCTCTTCATTTAGGATGGAGTGTACGCTACCGCAAACGTCTCTCCTACTCTGAAGGAGAACACAGCAAATCATGGTATGTTCCAGGTTTCGGTAAAACTGGAAATTCCAACATTATGGGAACCTTCAACATTATCATTGTTATCTAATAACAAATCAGGCACATGGAAAACAAACGAAGCAAAAGAAGAACAACTCTGCAATTAGGATTCCTGGCATTCCTGATCATTGGTACAGTGTTGATTATAAAGCATCAGCGCAATATGCCTTACCAGCATAACAGAGGTCAGATCTTCGGGACATTCTACAATATAACCTACCAGTCTGACAACGACTTACAGAAAGAGATTGAAGCAGAACTAATGAAGGTAGACAATACTCTTTCCATGTTTAACGAGGAGAGCATCATTGCCAAAGTTAACAGAAATGAAAAGGTGGAACTCAACGATATGTTCATACAGGTGTTTGAACTCGCACAAAAGATATCTGGAGAAACTGAGGGGGCTTTCGACATTACTGTTGCCCCTTTGGTGAACGCCTGGGGATTTGGTTTCAAAACAGGTAGTCACCCCTTAAAGAGTACCATTGACAGTCTGAAGAGCTCTATAGGCTACCAGAAAATATCATTGTTGGGGAGAACCATAAAAAAACAAAACAAAGAGACTATGCTTGACTGCTCAGCTATCGCTAAAGGTTATGGTAGTGATGTGGTAGCGGCATTCCTGAAGAAGCGGGGTGTTGAGAACTTCATGGTGGAAATTGGAGGTGAAATTGTCACATTGGGCATCAGTGAGAAGCGTGTGCCATGGCGTATTGGTGTCACCAAACCTACAGAAGACTCGCTGAATGTCAACAATGAACTTCAAACTGTGCTCAACGTTACCAATAAAGCCATGGCAACGAGTGGAAACTATCGCAATTTCTATTACAAAGGTGGCAAGAAATATGCTCATACCATCGATCCTAAGACAGGTTACCCTGTGCAGCATTCATTACTTTCTGCTACTGTATTGGCTGACAACTGTGCCACCGCCGATGCTTATGCAACATCTTTTATGGTAATGGGTATTCAAAAAGCAAAGTCGGTTCTGGAACGTCATCCTGAATTGATGGCCTATTTTATTTATTCTGATGAGAAAGGGGAACTTGCCGTATGGTACAGTCCTTCAATGAAAGGCAAAATCTTGGAATAGTTTGGCTATAGGTGTCGTCTTTGAAAAACTGCTCGAACTCCCGCTCTTTCAGGGAATGAGCCACAACGACCTTAATCAGGTGGTTGCAAAAACCAAGTTCGGTTTTCTGAAAATAGCACGCAATAAGATTATAGTGCATGAAGGTGACCCCTGTCAACACATTTATTTCCTTACAAGCGGCTCCGTCAAAGTAGAAAGTCGCGCTGACGATGGCAGCTATATTTTCACAGAGACCATGACAGCTCCTGATGTCATACAGCCAGACCGTATCTTCGGACTTACTCAACGCTTCACCAAATCTTTTACTTCTCTGGAAGAATGCCATATCATTCGTATTGACAAACAACAGGTGCTGAAACTTATGGCTGAGCAGGAAATTTTCCGGTTAAACATGCTCAATATCATCAGTACCCAAAGTCAGCGTATCAGTCATCAGCCTTGGCGACAACCAGCAGAAACAATCCGACAGAAAATCATACGCTTCGCGGAGAACAGGAGCATGCGACCCGCAGGCCCTAAAACAATACATATCAAAATGGAAGATCTGGCACGAATGATAGCCGAAAGCCGTCTCAACCTGAGTCGTGAACTTAACAAGATGCACGATGAAGGTATCATACGGATAACGCGTGGGGAAATCTACATTCCAGCTCTAGAAAAACTGATTGGCAATAAATAATCGTTAAAAAGTTTCTCAAACCACTCTTGATATGAGGTTTTTTGCGTAAATTTGTGGCTGTTTTTTATGAGAGAATTGAAAATAACAAAATGGACAACGATAAAGTTCGTATAAACCCCTTTTTTGAGGACTACAAGACACCACACGACACGGTTCCTTTCGACCGTATCTGCATGGAAGACTATGAAGAAGCTTTCATGGAGGGCATTCGGCGTGATGATGAAGATATAGAGAAGACCATCAACAATCCCGAGAAGCCAACTTTCGAAAACACCATTATCAATGCTGAGGAAGACAAAGACGGATATTATGATCTCCTAAGTCGTGTTTCCACGGTTTTCTTCAATCTGATGAGTGCGGAGACCAATGATGAAATGCAGGCTTTGGCACAAAAGATGCAGCCTCTGCTCACTAAACATGCGAACGACATCCGTTTGAATAAAAGGCTTTTCGAAAGAGTGAAATATGTCCACCAGCATCACCGTAAGCTTACACCTGAGGAAAAACAGTTATTGGACAACTGCTATGACGGTTTTGTCCGCAGCGGTGCCTTACTGGATGAAGAAGGAAAAGAAAAACTCCGCAAATTAACCGAGGAGGCATCCATGCTGTCTCTGCAGTTTTCACAGAATCTGCTGAAAGAAAACAAGGCCTTTACCCTCCATATCACGGATGAAAAGGAACTCGACGGCCTGCCACAAACAGCCATCGACGCTGCTTCCATGGCTGCCAAGGAACGGAATATGGAAGGTTGGGTTATTACACTCGATTATCCTTCTTATTCTCCATTCCTTACCTACTCTACCCAACGCAATCTCCGCGAACAGCTTTATATGGCCCGCAATACCGTTTGCACCCACGACAATAGTGAGAACAATCTGGAAATCTGCAAGCGTATTGTGAATCTGCGCCGTGAAATAGCACAATTGCTTGGATATCGGACATATGCTGATTATGTTCTCAAGCACCGGATGGCTTCTAAAGTAAAGAATGTCTACAATCTGCTATATGACCTCATCGATGCCTACAAGCCTACTGCAGAAAAGGAATACGACGCCGTTCTGCATTTGGCTCAAAAGATGGAAGGCAAAGATTTTGATATGAGGCCCTGGGATCAGGCTTTTTATTCGCACAAGCTCCAGCTGAAGAAATACAATCTCGATGCAGAGATGCTGCGTCCTTACTTTGAGCTTTCACAAGTCATCAAGGGTGTTTTCGGACTGGCAACGAGACTTTATGGAATCACCTTCAAAGAGAATAAGGACATCCCTGTTTATCATCCAGATGTTAAAGCTTATGAAGTCTTCGACAAGGATGGTTCCTATTTGGCTGTATTCTACGCTGATTTCCACCCAAGAGAAGGAAAGCAGGGTGGAGCTTGGATGACAGAATACCAAGGTCAGTACATCAGCCGTAAAGGAGAAAACGTACGCCCTCATGTCAGCGTAGTGATGAATCTCACTAAGCCTACAGAAGGGAAACCGGCATTGCTGACCCTATCCGAAGTAGAGACTTTCCTTCATGAGTTCGGCCATTCCCTCCATGGCATGTTTGCCAATACTCGCTTTGAAAGCCTCAGTGGCACCAATGTATGGTGGGATTTCGTTGAACTTCCCTCGCAGTTCATGGAGAACTTCGCCGTTGAAAAAGAATTCTTGCGTACCTTCGCATTCCATTATGAGACTGGCGAGCCCATTCCTGACGAACTGATTGAACGTATCCGTAAGAGCCGTAATTTCATGGTAGCTAACGGATGTTTGCGCCAAGTGAGTTTCGGACTGCTTGATATGGCCTATTATACCAAACGGAATGAGTTCAACGAGGACATCATCCCATTTGAGCGCAAAGCCTGGAAGAAAGCCAAATTGAAGCCTAAGAAGAAAAAAACTCCTCTCAATACCTGCATGACAGTACAGTTCTCCCACATTATGGCAGGAGGCTATGCCGCAGGTTACTATAGTTATAAATGGGCAGAAGTACTTGATGCCGATGCCTTCAGTGTTTTCAAGAAAGAAGGAATCTTCAACCAAGAGACGGCGCAGCGTTTCCGCGACTGTATCCTCTCAAGGGGAGGCACAGAGCATCCTATGACGCTTTATAAGCGTTTCCGCGGAGGAGAGCCCACCATAGATGCATTATTAAAGAGAAATGGAATTAAACGAAAAACAAAGAAAGCTTGACCAGCGTTATCTTCGCATGGCTCGCATTTGGGCGGAAAACAGTTATTGCATCCGCCGCCAGGTAGGAGCATTGGTAGTCAAAGATAAGATGATTATCAGTGACGGTTACAATGGTACCCCTTCTGGTTTTGAGAATGTGTGCGAGGATGAGAACAATGTGACCAAGCCTTATGTTCTCCATGCCGAAGCAAATGCCATCACCAAACTTGCCCGTTCCTCCAATAACAGTGACGGTTCAACACTCTATGTCACCGCCTCTCCCTGCATCGAATGTGCGAAGCTTATCATTCAGGCAGGCATTAAGCGCGTGGTTTACGGGGAGCAGTATCGTCTTACTGACGGTATTGACCTTTTGCGACGTGCAAATATCGAAGTAATCTATATGAATCCGGATAGTCAGGAAGAACCGGAATCACCAGAAAAATAAAAACACTATGAATAAGAAGCAAAACAGATACATGCCCTTGCTGCTGGCTATCAGCATGGCTTTCGGTATAGTGGTCGGTACTTTTTTTGCCAATCGCTTTTCCGGCAACCGCCTCAACATCATCAACAGCGGTTCCAATCGTCTGAATAACCTGCTCCACATCATCGACGACCAGTATGTAGATCCCGTAAATCTTGATTCACTAGTGGAAATTGCCATTCCGCAGATTCTTTCCGATCTTGACCCCCACTCCGTCTATATCAGTGCTAAAGATGCCCAAATAGCTGCCGACGATCTGAAGGGTTCATTCTCAGGAGTTGGCATTGAGTTCATGATTCGTGAAGATACTATTCACGTTCAGGGCATCATTAAAAATGGCCCGGCTGAACGTGCCGGACTTCTGGCAGGTGACAAGATTGTTGAAGTGGATGGCAAAAAGTTCGTTGGTAAGGAAGTGACCAATGAGGAAGCCATGCATCGTCTGAAAGGCCCCAAGGACACCAAGGTGAAGATCGGTGTGCTCCGCTACGGTGAAAAGAAAGTGAAGACCTTTGAGGTTACCCGTGGTGACATTCCCGTCCGCAGTGTAACCTCTACCTATATGATTGACGATGAGACTGGTTATATCAAGATCAAGAGTTTTGGAGCCAACACCTACGCTGAGATGCTGATTGCCTTAGCCAAACTATCTCAGGAAGGATTCTCCAATCTCATCATAGATCTTCGCGACAATACCGGCGGTTATCTGGAATCTGCTGTTCAGATTATCAACGAGTTCCTTCCCGCCAACAAACTCATCGTTTACACACAAGGACGAAAATCGCCCCGTCATGAGTACAAGAGTGACGGTAAGGGTAGCTATCAGAAGATTCCTCTTGTGATACTGACCAACGAAGGCTCCGCCTCGGCTTCCGAAATTTTTGCGGGTGCAATTCAAGATAATGACCGTGGTACCATCATCGGACGGCGTTCTTTCGGTAAAGGTCTTGTTCAGCAACAACTTGGCTTCACTGATGGCAGCATGATTCGTCTGACCATTGCCCGCTACTACACTCCTTCAGGACGTTGTATTCAGAAGCCTTACACACCTGGTGACGGTAAGGATTATGAGGGAGACCTCGTAGAGCGTTATCAGCATGGTGAATTCTTCTCACAGGACAGCATCAAACACACAGGCCCTGCCTATCACACAGGTATCGGACGTACGGTTTATGGCGGTGGCGGTATTACGCCTGACATCTTTGTCCCCGAGGATACCACGAATGTCACTTCTTACTACAAGCAGGCTGCTATGAATGGTCTCATTCTTCAGTTCGCATTCGCTTACACAGACAATAACCGTCAGAAACTCAGCAGTTTCACTGAAATGAGTGAACTGAATAATTATCTTGTTCGCCAGAATACTGTTGACTTGTTTGCTACCTATGCCGACAATCATGGCCTGAAGCGCCGCAACCTGATGATTCAGAAGAGTCACCATTTACTTCAGCGTTACATCAATAGCCGCATCATCTACAATATCCTCGACGAAGATGCATGGACAGCTTATCTGAATCAGGATGATGAAGTTATCAAGGAAGCCCTCAATGTCTTCAAGAAAAACGAGGCATTCCCTAAGAAACCAGCAGCAACACCACAGAAGAAATGAATAAGAAAGACCTCCGAGCCTTCATCCGCATGCAGAAGGGCATGTTCTCTGTAGAACAGTTGCAAAACATGTCCGAGGATATCATCAGACGCCTTATGGCTCATCCACGCATCAAAAATGCGAACACGATACTGATGTACTATTCGCTTGATGATGAAGTGAACACGCATGCTGCCGTTGACCAATTGGTTTCCCAAGGGAAACGTGTGCTGTTGCCTGCTGTCATCAGTGATACGGAGATGGAACTGCGCTGCTACGAAGGTCCCAAAGATCTTGAGGGAGGTTTCTTCCATATAATGGAACCTGTTGGCCGCCGTTTTGACGACTACGACCAAATAGATGTTGCTGTCGTTCCTGGAATGGGTTTCGACGGTCGCATGAATCGTTTGGGACGTGGACGGGGCTATTATGACCGGATGCTGCCCAAACTGACAAGAGCCTATAAGATTGGTCTCTGTTTCGACTTCCAGAAAATGCCCGGCATTCCCACTGAGGAGAATGACGTGAAGGTAGATGAAGTTCTCTGAAAGAGAATCCATCAATAGATTCGGATATCGGCAATGACAAAGGCGCCGGCCTCCTGATTGAGTTTGTTGGCCAGTTGTGTTTTCATCATGGAAAGATCGGCACGCATGGCAGGATTGGAAATTTTAACAAAAAGCGTCTGGTTACGGATAAATTTCTCTTCCGTATAGCGGGCAACCACCTTCCCTGCCACTTTTTCCCACGATTCAATGACATGGGTTTGCTGCAGGGGAGTCTCCAAGCCATTTTCACGAAGGCATTGACCCAATATCTCTGTCAGTGATTTTACATCCTTCCTAAACATCTCCCAACAATCAACTCTTAACTATTAACCATCAACTATAAACCATCAACCATCAACCATAAACCATCAACCATAAACCATAAACTATAAACCATAACCTACAGCCCCTTAATCTCGCCGTTCTCCACATTGAATAGTTTATAGTCAAACTGCCCGGCAGAGAGAATCTGGTCAAGATGATCCCGGTTGGTATCCGTAATAAATATCTGACCATATTCCTCACTGGAGACAAGACGAACAATCTGCTCCACCCTACGGGCATCCAGTTTATCAAAGATATCATCGAGCAGCAGCAAAGGCGTCGTGTTGCTCGCCGTTCTTTTCAGAAAACTGAACTGTGCCAGCTTCAAGGCAATCACAAAGGTCTTATGCTGTCCCTGACTGCCTTCACGCTTTATGGGATAGCCACCGAGCAGCATTTCCAGGTCATCACGATGTATGCCATGCAGCGAATAGCCCACGGCACGGTCTTTCATACGGTCACGCTGAATCACATCCAATAAAGCTCCCCTCTGACAATGGGAATCATAGCGCAACGAGACCTGTTCACGGTCTTCCGAAACGCGTTGATAAATCTCCTGAAACACGGGTATAAGTTCCTTCACGAAAGCATCTCTTTTCTTGTAGATTTGCTCTCCATGAAGCGCCATCTGTTCCTCCCATATCTTCAGCAGTTCCAAGTCAGGTTCCTCCTCCATTTTCAACAAAGAGTTGCGCTGCTGAAGAGCCTTGTTATAGTTGTTGAGCGTATCTATATAAGTATGGTCATATTGGGAAATCACCACATCCATCAGACGCCGGCGTTCCTCACTTCCTCCCTCAATAAGGAAAGTATCACTGGGCGAAACGAAAATCAGCGGAATGAGGCCAATATGCTCCGACAACCGCTTATACTCTTTCTTGTTACGCTTGAAGTGTTTTTTCGTTCCCCTCTTCATAGCGCAACTGACGGTTAGGGAATTCGTGGTAGCACTTTCACTCTTCTCTTCTCTCATTCCCGAACTCCGTTCGCCTACCCGTAGCCTTTCCTCTGTCCTCTCTTCTTCCAGATATTCCCCTTCCAGCACAAAGAAGTCCTGATCGTGGCAGATCACCTGAGAGTCAATGCTCGTATAGGCACTATGGCAGAACGACAGGTAATAGACAGCATCAAGCAGATTTGTCTTTCCCTCTCCGTTATGTCCTATAAAACAATTGATTTTGGGTGACAGTTCTAGCGACGCCTCCCTAATGTTCTTATAGTTGAGAATAGATATTTTCTTCAGTATCACGAGTGCAAAATTACTTCTTTTCCACCTTAAAAACGAAAAAAGTGTGCAAGAAATTTCAATATGTGAATTTATTTGAGTAATTTTGCAGCGTTTTATGCTCGAATAATAAAAAACAACAAATAAAATGGCAAACGTAAAAGAACAGAATGTTGAGAATCTCAACTCAAAAGAGGCTTTCTTCGTGAAATACCAGAAGCCCATCCTCATTGCTGTAGCAGCAATTATCCTCATCATTGCAGGCACCTTCCTGTACAAGATTTTTGTTTCTGAACCCCGCGAGGCTGAAGCCAGCACGGCTATTGCCAAGGGACAAGAGTTTTTTGCTAATCAGGAATTCGAAAAGGCCCTCAAGGGTGAAGGTAATTACAAAGGTTTCGTAAAGCTCGCTGCCGACTATAGCAGCACCGACGCAGGTAATCTGGCTAATCTTTATGCAGGACTCTGCTATGCCAACCTGAACAAGTGGCAGGATGCCGTGAAGTATCTCGATGCTTTCTCTACCGCTGACGACGCTTTGATCAGCCCCGCTGCCGTTGCTGCTTTGGGTAATGCCTATGCTCACTTACAGCAGCTCGACAAGGCTGTAGACAACTTGAAGAAGGCTGCCTCCATGGCCGACAAGCAGGCTGCTGAAGGTATCAACAACTCACTGTCTCCCACATTCTTGCTGCAGGCTGCCCAGATTCTGGAGAGCCAGGGCAAAAAGGCAGAGGCTAACACCATCTATCAGGATATCAAGAAGAAGTACGTGGCTGCTCCTATCTCTAACGAGATTGACAAATACATCGAGCGCACCAAGTAATCTTCACCTGAAACTTGTAATCTGAAAATCCAAACGTCAATAATGGCTACCGCAAATCATAATCTCTCCGACTACGACTTTGATCAGGTCCCTGACGCCTCCAACATGTGCTTCGGTATTGTGGTGGCTGAATGGAATCCTGAAATCACAGGCGCATTGCTTGATGGTACGGTCTCCACGCTCAAAAAGCACGGTGCACTGCCTGAGAACATCATCGTCAAGACTGTTCCTGGCTCTTTCGAGCTTATTTACGGTGCCAGTCAGATGACCCGCAACGACCGCTATGATGCCATTATCATTCTGGGATGCGTCATCCGTGGAGAGACTCCCCATTTCGACTATATTTGTCAGGGTGTCACCCAGGGCATAGCACAGCTCAATGTCACCAACGACATCCCCGTCGTCTACGGACTTCTCACTACCGACAACCTCCAGCAGGCTAAGGACCGAAGCGGTGGACGATTAGGAAACAAGGGCGATGAATGTGCCGTAGTCGCCATTAAAATGGCAAAATTCTGAAGAAATAACCAGTACACAGAGATACAGAGACACAGAGTTTTCTATTCCAGAATAAATAATACTCCGTGTCTCTGTTTTTTATATAAGAGACAATTGAAAACTATGAAACTAATATCTTGGAACGTTAACGGTCTTCGTGCCTGTGAGGGCAAGGGCTTCAGCGATGCCTTCCGTCAGTTGGATGCCGACTTCTTCTGTCTGCAGGAAACAAAGATGCAGGAAGGACAGCTCGACCTTCAGTTTGAAGGCTACCAGAGTTATTGGAATTATGCGGAGAAAAAAGGCTATAGCGGAACAGCCATCTTCACCCGCCATCAGCCCCTGAACGTCACTTATGGCATCGGTATTGACGAGCACGACCATGAAGGCCGTGTCATCACCCTTGAGATGCCTGATTTCTTCCTCGTCACCGTCTATACACCCAATTCTCAGGATGAACTGCGCCGTCTTGACTACCGCATGAAATGGGAGGATGATTTCCAGGACTATCTGCAGCGTCTCGATGCCAAGAAGCCCGTCATCGTATGTGGTGACCTGAATGTGGCCCATCAGGAAATAGATCTGAAAAATCCAAAGACCAACCGTCGCAATGCAGGTTTCACCGATGAGGAGCGGGAAAAGTTCACCGCCTTATTGAACAAAGGCTTCATCGATACCTTCCGCACCCTCTATCCCGAACAGATCACCTATTCCTGGTGGTCCTATCGTTTCCGTGCCCGTGAGAAGAATGCAGGGTGGCGCATCGACTATTTCGTCACCTCCCAACGTTTGTTGGAGCGTATTAAGGACGCCAAGATACACACCGAAATCATGGGCAGCGATCATTGTCCCGTGGAACTCTTGTTAAGTGAAGAGTGAAGAATTGAGAGCAGGACCAAGCTTGCTTGAGTTATGCCGAGCGGAAGCAAAATCATGAACGAAGTTCATAATGAAGATTCGCCAGATCGGCGGCCCAAAAGGGCATAGCCAATTTATGGTCGGGCTTCGCCCTTGAAATTGAATTTAAAATTACTGTTTATAATACGTTGGCGAAACAGTCAATAAAATTTTAAAAATAATTTTTAATATAATTTCGAGCGTAGCGACCAAGATAATGAAGAATAAAAAAATAAGCATTAAGCATTAAAAATATCACAGAGGGACAGTCCCCGTGTGAGCTAAATTCATAAACTTATATCACAGAGGGACAGTCCCCGTGTGAGCTAAATTCATAAACTCATAAACTCATAAACTTAAAAACTCATAAACTCATAAACTTAAAAACTCATAAACCAAAAATATGAAACTCAAACAACTCCTAGAAACCTTCGATTTCGAGGACTTTTTCCCCGAAGTCTGCGTGATGTACCCCAACGCCAAACGTCACAAGCGCGAGTTCATGCGCGCCTTCAATATGCTCTATGCCCTCGAGCCGCAACCTTCCAAGAAAGCCATCCGCTACCAGCTGATGACTGATCCCGATAGCGGTAATTCCTTCTACGGAGCCCCCGACTCCTGTTTCAACGCCTCATGGGAAGTGCTGCTCGGCAAAGAAGTCACCAAAGACAAGAACGTGGACCTCGACGACACCTCCCTGGTGGCCAATTGCCTCATAAACATCATTTTTCTCGGCAAACATCCGCAAGAATACGAAGATTCCTACCAGAAACTCATCAGGGCATAGGACAAACAAGAAAACGCAACCTGCTGACAATCAGTCAATTAAAATAAGAGACGGACTCCATCACGGAATCCGTCTCTCTTTTTTCACCCATCAGAGCACCAAATTTGGGGTGTAATCCTGTAATCCTGTAATCGCTTGCCCGAATGCGGGGTTAGGCAGCATGCCGCTTCAGGTATTTCAGGGTCTTGATGAACTCACCCGTCTGCTCGTCCTTAATGATGAAACCGCGGTTCATCCATTGGGCCAGCTGGTTCTTGGGATTCTCCGACTTGCCATGCTGGCGGCGCAGAGAGGCCAGATCCTCACGTTTGAAACGGTCCTGCAACAGGTCGAGCATGTTGGGAGTACAACGGCTGACAGCCTTCTGCTCCTTGTCGAACTCTTCCTGAATGGCCTTTCCAAAGAAGCGAAACTTGCACCACAAATCGTAGTCGAACACCCAGCGGCAGAACATCTCGATGTCCTTCGACCATTTGCGCCCACACATCAGCCAGAGCAGCACGGCAATGCGGAAACTGATCACGGCAGCACGGCGCGAGAGTTTGCCATAGGCGGGATTGTCCATCAGCGAGGCACGGTCGTTACCTGCCTGAACGAGTTGTTCTGCCAGCTTGATGGCCTGTCGGCACACAATCGGTTCTTTCACCTCATATCCGTTCACGCTTCCATCCTCGTTATAGATGGGCTTTGGAACCTCCTTGTCGAGATTACTGAGCCAGGGCTTGACAAGCTCTCGGTATTCGTCGCCATAGTCTCCGAAATGCGGGATTCCACCACCCTCTTCCTCGATGATGGTACAGATGAGAATGCGCGAGAGCGTACCGTCGACCACGTTCTTGCCAAAGAATCGCTGGGCACTCACTGGAGTTGTAGAGGCATTGAAGTTCCAGCGGAGCGGAGCACGGCCTGAGACAGACTGAGTTCCCACACGCTCCTGTCCGTACATATTGCAGTCGAAGCCGCGGCAGATGATGCGGGTCACCTGTTCCATGGTCCCGCCAGCCACCTTCTTCAGCATCTCCACCTCGTCCATGATGGTGTAGAGCGCCTTGTTGCCAGCCCGATAGACATCGCAGAGTCGTTGGGTGAAGGCCGCATTGGTCATGTCCGAATCCACCACCTGCACACAGATATCGGTAGGGCGGCCGCTGCCTTTCTCGTTGGCCCCCTTCTGGTTCTGCTGGTCCTTCCAGTTCTGCTCGCGCACACGGTTCTCGTCATCGCGCTTGATGATGTCCTCCAGGATGATATGGACAGGTTGGTTGACAGCCGACTTCCCCGACGACATCGGAGCCACCGTACAGCACATCAGCGCAGCCTCCATCAGCTGACCACCGGCATACTGAATCTTCACACCTCCCAGACGGGTGGCGATAGCAGGCCAGACGGCACAGGCAATCATGGGATGATACACGCGGGGCGAAGCCGAGAGCAGGTCCTTTACGGGTCGGGGCAGACGGCGGGGCATCTCAGGGCAGCGGAGCAGTTCGTGCACATTGCCTTCGCCGTTCTCCTCCTCCATGCGCTGGCGGGCCTTTTCGATGGCGAGTTGCATCGTGGGCGTCATACCGGCCGACTTGTAGCGCTGAAGGGCTCCTCTGACGGTCTCATCCACACGGCTCTGAGCCTCACCATAATTGGGCAGCACATGCAGCACCCACCCAGCATCATCGTTGCACACATGGCGCAGATGGGAAGTCATTTTCAGGATGAAGTCGTTGCGCTGGCCGTGTTCGGGTTTGCCGCCGAGCATCTCCTCCAGCTCATCTATTAGATAGGTGTAGGGAATGCCGCGATAGAACTCAGGATAAGCCTTGACAGGAAGCGTAGAGGGAGCCTTTGGGGCAACCACGACATCTGTGGCCACAGGTCTCCCGTCGAAGCCCAGTCCGCGCTCCTGATAGGCTTTGCGCCTCAGGGCAATCTCCTCTTCAGGCAATTCCGCCTGCCACTCGTCGGAACAATAGATGACCGAATCCTTGTCCACCATATAAATCATGCGCTCAGGCGAGAAACAGTCCTCGTCGGGCTCCACGCCCAAAGCCTGGCAATAGGCGCGCTGAGCCTCCTCGATGGTCTGTCCCACGGGGATGCGGATGTCAAGATGGAGTTTGTTAGAGGCCGACCGCTCCATGCGAAGCAGCATTCCCCGCCAAGGTCCCTCCTGCTCGTTCAGTTGGCGAGCTTTGGCCATAGCTGGCTCCACCTGCTCCTGCTTGTCGATATCCACGCAGGTCTGAAAGGTGAAAGCCTCGGGCATGAGTGAATCCTGTGAGCGATGATCGTCGCGGAAGCTGAAATAGTGAGGGCAGCGGAAAGGCAGCTGACCTTTCAGTCGGCGGCGCTCATCAGCATCCTCCGTTGAGCGAATCTGGGCAATCAGACTCACCAGACGGGGATTCTCCGAGAGCGTGTTGAAATATTCCAGGGGGTGGTTCTTGACCACTCCCTTGTTGGCATTTATCATGCCATTCATTGCAATAGAATTTCTATACATAATCTAAATAAAAAGAGTATTAAAAAATTAACTACTATGGAACTCTACCCGCTGGCCAGCATTGTAATTCCATCGACAAAATTAATACCTTTTTATAGATATGGCAATAGAAAAAAGCCCTCCCAAGAGGTCCCGCAAGGCCGTGGAAAGGTTTTGGAAAAAGAAAGGAAAGATTCGGGAAAAGTGCGGAAAGGTCTCGGAAAAAAGAGCGGTTAAAAGTCAGGTGAACTCGTTAAATTCCACGGGAGGCTTGCCCAACACGGCGGCCAACTCATTGAACACCTCGTAGCAGAAAAAGCGATCGTGAGCCAGTTCCTTACCTATCTTATAATCCTTCGGCCAGAAGTGGTAAGACTCCTTGCGGCTCATCAGCTTGATGTAGTCGCCGCTTTTCCTCACGGTGTCCTTGCCCTTCGATATGAGCCCGCACACCAGCTCGTCGAATTGTGAAACCACCTTTGTGGTCAGTATATTCTCATCCAACATCACGCGCATCACATAGGCCCACGTCCACAACACCATGTGCCCGTGAATCTTCGCATCAATCACCAGCAGCGCCTCCTTCAGCTGCTCCAGCTTCTTTCCCTGCCGGTAGTCCGGATACATATACAACAGCAACCTATTGGGGTTTTTCTTCTGCGAGGCATCTTTCAGCTGCCCGCTAATCTCCAGCCCCTCGGTCGCCTGCTTCTCATGCAAGCCCCAGCGGTTGATGAGCTGAACGTAAGGCTCACGCTGCTTTGCCGTGGAAAACTCACGGGCAAAGTCCACCACAAACTCAACCGGTATCGGATTCAGTTTCTCGGCCATCGTTTCGCGCGCGTACTTTATATTATATCAATCGAAAATCTTCAGTTTAGGGTCCAGTTCCTCACCATTCAGGCGGGCCACCACGCTCAGGCAAGTCATATCGCTCGACTGGAAATGGAACTTCAGGCCAAACAGCTGCTGCTCGTCGAATATCGCCACGTAGGCATGCCTCTGGTCATCCAACTGCCTGAAGCACTCCTCAGAAGTGCCGTCGGCATAGAAATAGAAGCCCTGATAGACGTTGCTCTTCACGCTCAGATGCTCGTGGTTGCCCCACATCGAGAGCGAAATCTCATACTCCATCCTTTCATACTCCACGCCGTGTTCATTCTTCTCCGCATTAGGCACGATGCGCACACCCAGGCCAGCCAGCCGCTCAAACAGGTTCCAATGCTCCAGCGGAAGACTCTGCTGGGAATCAAACTCCACCAGGCGGGCAAACTCATAGAGCGTGAGGCTGGGACCCCCTTCGCGCTCAACCTCCTTTCCAGGTAGAATCACGCGGCAATCCTCCACCATGCTGCCAGCGGCCACAGAGCCGGCAGGCGTCAGTCCCCCGCAATCCAGCACAGGATAGGTCTCCGTGTAGAGTCCGTCGGCATCAGGGTTGTTTTCCTGAGTATAATCCGTGCAGATGATGTTGGCAATGTGCCGCCCGATCATTCCGTCGGCATAGATAATGCTATAGGGCGGTTCAAGTTTCAGCAGATGTCTGTCCATAATTATTCGTACGATATTGTTTTTGGGTTGAAGAAATATCACTTTTGGTTTACAAAGATACCACATTTCAGCGAAAACGTGTCACTCCTCCCCGCAACTTTACCCTATTTTAACGGTTGCCATGACGCCCCAATTAAAACAGCCTATTGACAAAAATCCACGATAATCCTACAAAAATATTTGAACAGTCCCCATACCCAAAGAAGGAAAAAAGTGAATGCAACTATTCTCTCCCCTCCAAGCTCCCCTCCTTTTGAAGGAGGGGACCAATCACTTCCAACTCCCAAAACTCCCCTCCGAACTCCCCTCCAGCTCCCCTCCTTTTGAAGGAGGGGCTAGGGGTGGTTAGGCAGCAGCATTGAGGGGATATTAACGGAACACATTTTGAGTCCCTTGATAAGGGGCGGCTCTAAAGCGGGGATACTTTTACTGTACACAGAGACACAGAGACACAGAGTTTTTTTCATAGCTGCTTGCTTAACCACCCCCAACCCCCTCCTTCGAAAGGAGGGGACCAATCACTTCCAACTCCCCAAACTCCCCTCCGAACTCCCCTCCTTTTGAAGGAGGGGACCAATCACTTCCAACTCCCAAAACTCCCCTCCGAACTCCCCTTCTTCGAAAGGAGGGGACCAATCACTTCCAACTCCCCAAACTCCCCTCCGAACTCCCCTCCAGCTCCCCTCCTTTTGAAGGAGGGGCTAGGGGTGGTTAGGCAGCAGCATTGAGGGGGCAGGGGTGGTTAAGCAAGCGAAAATGCAGGGGCTGAGGAGTGGTTGATAGCAAGCCTAAAAGCAAAGATTAAAATCAGATTTTTGACGATTTTGTTAAAGAGAGGCTGGAGAAGATTGATTTCAAGGCAAAAAAGCGAAGATTTATGTCAGATTTTCGGAGAATTTTGTTAAAGAAAATTACCTATGCTGGGCTGTCACTTACACCCCACCCCTCCAGAATGCCCTGTTTATCGGGGTTCTTCGGGCAAGCGATTACAGGATTACAGGATTACACCCCAAATTATGGCCCCCTCCCTCCGAAGCGCTCGATTATTTCATTTTTTATGATTATATATAAATATCTATATATATAAATAAATATGTATATAAATAACTAAAAATACAACAAAATAAGCAATTTATCGCAAAATTATTTATGTATATTTATTAATATATATATAAATATAAGTATATATACATAATATATATATAAATAGTAAAATATATAGTATAAATATTCAATCTTAGAAATCCAAGGCACAGAAAACAGGGTGTAATCCTGTAATCTTGTAATCCCCCCTATCAACCAATTCAGTATAAGCCAACCCCTAATCCCGTCCATCTTTCCACCGATCAGAAGCCCCGCTTCCAGGCCATTCTTACAATGCCTCTACGCCATTCTTGCAACCCTTCCACGCCATAGAAGCAGCCCTTCTAGGCCATAGAAGCAACCCTTCCACTCATCGGAAGCGCAGGAACCATCCAATGTTCATCAAAGAGCATAGCTAGAAGACAAAATAAAAACCGTTTCCGCTTGCAATTCCCGATTCTTATTGCTATTTTTGCAGAAAGATTAATCACCCCCGTGACAAAATGATACCGATGAGAACTCAACTAGAAGAAAGACAGATAACAATGGAGAAAAGTGAAACGAAAGGGAAGGTACTGAAGAAGGCCGTGGTGTGGAAAGACCTCTACTTCTATCGGAAGAGCGATACGATCTATCAGCTGACGGTGGAGTTCTGCCGACGTTTCCTGCCGGCCTACGGCGACCGCACAGTGGACCAGATGGTACAGGCGGCGCGCTCCGGGAAGCAGAACATCGTGGAGGGCTCGGAGGACGGACAAACCAGCTCGGAAATGGAAATCAAACTGATGAACGTTGCCCGCGGCAGTCTGCAGGAATTGCGTTCCGACTACCTTGATTATCTGCACACGCGCCATCTAAACGTATGGGAGAAAGAAAACCCTCGTCAGCAGCGGTTGCGCGAGTTCTGCCACCAGCATAACGACTATTGCGACTATGAGCCGCTGTTGGGAAAGATGAACGATGAGGAGATGGCTAACCTGGCGCTGACGCTCTGCCATCAGACCGATAAAATGATGTGCTCCTATATTGAGCGCCTCGAGGAGCGCTTCGTGAAGGAAGGGGGCATCAAGGAGCGGATGTATGCTGCCCGCACGGGTTACCGGCAGCAGCAGAATGAACGCCTGAAGGCCCTGGAGGCCGAGACCTCAAGGCTGAAAGCCGAAAACCAGGCTCTGAGGAAAAGGATTGAGGAGCTGGAGAGTGGTAGGAAAGCCTAGGAAGTTTTAGGAAAGCCTAAGAAGGCCTAGGATATTTTAGACTCACAAAAGAACAGGGGGTAACAAAACGTTATCCCATCCTATGTGACTTCAGGGTCAGACCCCTTGTCCCCATTGACTATCAGCCAGTTATGTAATAAGGAGAATTAATCAATTTCGCAATTTTCTGATTAAAAATCGTGCCGGGGTGCAGAGGAATGGGTCAGAGGGCTGCAAGCGATTACAGGATTACAGGATTACACCCTAAAATATGTGCCCTGTCAGAAATCCGCCCTTTAATCAACCACCCCTGGCCCCACATTAATCAGCCCCTTGCCCCTCCTTTCTAAGGAGGGAAGTGAATACCTTCAAGGCTCAGAACTATCTACTCCCCGCCCTATAGGGAGGGGCTGGGGGGAGGGTCTTCTTACACGCCCTCGTCCTCTTCCTGCTGCTCCTGGTCGTTGCTGGTGTCCATCGTGGTGTCGCGCTTGATGCTGACATCGCCCATACGGCCTACGGTGAGCACCATCGGGATGAATTCATCACTCAACACGTCAGGAGAACCTACACTAGCGGCAAAAATAAGATTATCACCTTCGGCACGATCCAAGACAATACCCAGGAGAACGCCGTTCTTCTTGGTATTTTCGTCCAGACAGTTCATAAAGGCTGCTTTTGTGTATTCTTTATTGAAGAATTCCGTTCCGTCAGGACGAACAATAGTCAGTGAGATGCGGTTGTCATAAGCTTTTTTGCCCGGTTCCACTTCCACCATCGGCAGTTCACGGTCCACCTTACGGTTAACAATCACTTTATAGGTCTTGCCTATCCATTCCACGGAATTTTCCGCCTTCATGTCCTGCATCAGAATAGGACCTGAAGGTTTCACGGGCTCTGGCTTCGGGGCAATGATTACTGTACTCTCTTTCTTCTCCTGACAAGCCGTCAGCATGGCTGCAGCTGCCATTAATATAAATAGGTAACGTTTCATTTCTTTCATTTTGATGCGATTCACACCGAAAAGTTTTATAAAAAACGAAAAAACGAACTAAATAGTATCTTCAATGGAGATTTTTTATTATTTTTGCATCCGTATGAAACAATCCATTTGCTACATATCAATGCTGCTTCTGCTACTGACGGCCTGCAGAGGCAACAACGAGAAGACGGAAGCACGTGTGGAAACGCTCGACACCATTCCCATGATGGTCATGCAGATTCAAAAGTGCTCCAAACTTTATACGGCCGAATATCATCTCCATAAAATTGTCACCCACGACGATCAGATGAAACTCAAGGGCACTTTCCTCGCCCAGGAATTCAATATCACACTTCCTTTCGGTAACCGCCGCATTGCTATTCCCATGGATGCGACGCTGAAAGCCTATGTTGACTTCAGCGATTTCTCTAAGAAGAATATCCGCCGCCGGGGCAATAAGATAGAGGTCGTACTCCCCGACCCCAAGGTGCAACTCACTTCCAGTAAGATTGACCATCAGGAGATCAAGAAGCAAGTGAGCATCCTGCGCGGCAACTTCACGGACGAGGAGATGGCCAACTATGAGAAGCAGGGACGCGCGGCCATTCTCAACGACATTCCGAAGCTGGGCATCATTGGCATGGCTCAGGAGAGTGCCGCTAATACGCTTATCCCCATGATCATGCAACTGGGCTACCAGGAAAAAGACATCACCATCACCTTCCGCAAGGAATTCACATTGGATGATCTGCCTTTACTACTCGACCCCAAATCTATTGCGAGATGAGAGGATTGGGAAATTGAGAAAATGAGAAATTGAGATAATGAGAAAATGAGAAATTGAGATAATGTGAGATTGAGATAATGTGAGATTGAGATAATGAGAGATTGAGATAATGAGAAAATGAATGAGATAGAACAAACTAAGAAAGAATACCAGGCGCCGAAGACCAACATCCTGGGCACCATCGGACGATGGTTGCTCATCATCTGCACGGCCATCATCCTCCTCATCGCAGCCATTTTCTATTTCTCCTATCGTGCCATCACCAACTCCAGTGCAAGTCTCGATGTAAATAGCGACATCGATGTCACTCCCACACAGATAGAGTCGATGAAACAGATTGGCGAATGGGAGTTTCTCAGCATCGCTGATGAGGAAATGATCGACACTCTTCGACGCGGATTCTTCAGCGACGACGAGCTCATACGCATCTATTACGGCAATCTCCGTCTGGGCATCAACATGCATAAGGCAAAGCCCCATTTCATTCAGAAGAACAAGGATACGCTGGTGGTGACGCTCCCGCCCATCGAACTGCTCGATGAGGATTTCATCGACGAAGCCCGCACAAAGTCCTTCTATGAGAGTGGTTCTTGGGACGATCAGACGCGCGAAGACATGTATCAACGGGCCGTTGCGAAGATGAAGCAGCGTTGTTTAACCTCTGCAAATATCAACAGTGCGCAGCAGAATGCGACCCGCCAGTTCTTCCAGCTCATGCGTTCTATGGGTCACGAAAATGTAAAGATTGTTTTTGAATAGCCTATAAGATAGTTTTATGGAAACACTCAACGATTTTTTTACCTACCTCAGCGGCCTGCTTTGGGGATGGCCCATGATTATATTGCTCCTCGGCACTCATATTTACCTCACAATACGCCTCCGCTTCCCTCAGCGCCATCTGTGGACAGCCATCAAGCTTTCGGTAAGCCGAGATAAAGATGCAGCCGGCAACGTGAGTCAGTTTGGAGCCTTGGCTACAGCATTGGCAGCAACCATCGGAACAGGTAATATCGTGGGTGTAGCCACTGCTGTCGCATTGGGAGGTCCCGGTGCCGTTCTGTGGTGTTGGCTTACGGGTCTTTTTGGTATTTCCACGAAATATGCCGAAGGATTGCTGGCCGTGAAATATCGTGTGAAGACAGAAGACGGCCGCTTGTTGGGTGGTCCTATGTATGCCTTGGAACGTGGTCTTGGATGGAAATGGATGGCTGTACTCTTTGCCGTCTTCACCGCCATTGCCTCTTTTGGAATCGGTAATACCGTACAGGCGAATGCCATTGCCACCCTCACCTTTGAGACCTATCAGATTGATCCCATGATTACCGGATTGGTGATTGCCGTCCTTATTGGTCTTGTGGTTTTGGGAGGTATCAAGAGTATCGCCCGAGTCTGCACCATGCTTGTGCCTTTCATGGCCATATTCTATGTCATTGGCTGTATTGTCATCCTCATCATGAATGGCCCTTATGTATGGCCTGCGCTCAAACTTATCTGCGAGGCTGCGTTCTCTCCTGAGGCTGCCGGTGGCGGCTTTGTGGGAAGCACCGTAATGCTTGCTGCCCGCTATGGTATTGCTCGCGGACTCTTCTCCAATGAGTCAGGTATGGGTAGTGCACCCATCGTGGCTTCTGCAGCACAGACCCGCAATCCAGTACGTCAGGCACTCGTCTCTTCCAGTGGTACTTTCTGGGATACGGTAGTTATCTGCGCCCTCACAGGACTGGTTATTGTCAGTTCCGTCATTGCCTATCCCGACATCAGTTACGAGAACGGAGCCACACTTACCAAGATGGCTTTCTCCAAGATTCCCTATATCGGTGCACCGCTACTCACCTTCGGTCTACTCACCTTCGCTTTCTCCACCATTCTCGGATGGGAGCTTTACGGTGAAAGGGCCGTAGAATATCTCAAAGGCCGTCGCTGGACAATTTATTACCGAGTGCTCTATATCGTTGCAGTCTTCGTGGGTTCCATCATGAATCTCAGCATCGTATGGAATCTTGCCGACTGCATGAATGCGCTCATGGCCATTCCAAACCTCCTTTCACTGCTCTTCCTCAGTGGCATCATCGTTCATGAGACGCGCAAATATCTTTGGCGCGACCGGCTTGACCGCGATATGGAATGACTATGACTATGACTATGACGATGACGTTTTGAGCCCCTTGATAAGGGGCGGCTCTAAAGCAGGGATTATTTAACGGAACACGAAGACACAAAGACACAAAGTTTTGACTATGACTATGACCGTTAACCGTTAGCCGTTACCCGCTAACCGTTAACCAATAACCATTAACCAATAACCATCAACCAATAACCATCAACCATCAACCAAAACTCAGTACTTCTTCCTAAGTTTTCCGATAGCGTCCTCCAGGCTTTCGGTGGGTTCTATAATATTATAGGCATTCCAGAAGTTGGGATCGTCAAAATAATCCACATGGTCAAAGAAAGCATCCCGCTGGTAGAAGGAGTCACGCCCCTTGATAGGATGTACATCCTGATCTGTCCAGTCAGTAACCACTAGTTCACTCATAGCCGTAAACGATGTGGAGAAGAGTCGCTTCTTCCAATCACAATTGAAGCGGAACAGTGTGCGCACATAGTTGATGCGCGTCACATTCTCCTTCGTCGTATAGCTCACCGTGATACTCATTTCGCGTGGTTTGAAGTGCACGCCGGCAGGTTTTCTCACCAATATGCTGCGTGTAGCCTTTTCCTTGTCGCTCATGTCTAACGACAGCTCCGCACGTGTGAACGCCAGTGTCTCCTGATCAATGTGGAACACCCCTTCATACAAGGCCCAGGGAGCAGAATAGAGAGGTGTTATCCTGACCACGAACTGCAGTCTGTTGTCCGTCATCACGGGGTCTTCTAGTGAAAAGCCATAGTGCGACAAATCCTCAGGATTCATCAAGATATCAGGATTCTTTACAAAGTCAAGGAAAATCGGTGTATTCGGACCACCCATAATCTTTACGCCCAGCGTATCCGACGTCTTGGGGCTCACCAGTCGCCGTCCCTTCTCTATCGACACACGTCCAAGGTCAAACACTTTATGATAGGAAGGCTTATAGAGATTAGCCACGGCCTCTGCGATATTGATATAGCGGTTACGCTTCTGCACGCATTCACGGTAGAAGCATTTCATCATTTCCGGATGATCAGCATAGTTCTCTGGGATTTTATCCATCGCCTCATAAAAGATGCGCCTGGCATCACCCGATTTCACCACCACGTCTTTAAGTATCACCGTATTTGGTTTCATCCTGATAATCAGGCCTTCATTCTGTCCTTGAGGCACTTCGAAGTGCTGAGTCTGATAACCCACATGCGTCAGAACAATCACCTTGGCCTCATTCACCGTCTTGATAGTGAAGAAACCGTCCTCGTTTGTCACCGTGGAAACGCGCTCACCCGTCACGTGAACGTTCACATAAGGCAGCTTACGGCCACGCATATCAGTGACCACACCACTCACAGCATGCTTCATTTCAGCACGCTCCACCTCCTGCCCTGAAGTTGCTAGCGAGAAGCAAAGCACCAGCAGCAGACCGAGTCCTTTCAAAATTCCCTCTTTCATGATCATAACTGCTTTATAAAAAACATGTCTGTTCTTGGCACAAAGATAAATAAAATAGGTGAAAGCCCAAAATATTTTTACATATTTTATCTTCCCGAATCAGCAATTATCCTGCTATTTATTTTCGTTTTTCGTTTTAGTAATCGCTTAAATTACCGTCATAGCTCTCGTTTTCGTTTTGGACTTCGTTCATAGTCATCGTCATAGCCATGGTCATAGTCCTTTAAACAGCCACGTAGTGGCGCTTAAACAGTTGCGAAGCAACGCTTAACCCTTTATTAGGTCATAGTCATCGTCATAGTCATCGTCAAAACAGAAGACAGAACACACCTGCCAGAATGAATAGAACGGCAATGATGCGCGTCAGCCATGCCTTTACCGTCTGCATCCCTTTATTCAACTTCGCAAACGAACTCAGACTGTAGGCAAACACCCATGCCATCACTATTACTGGAAGACCCGTCCCCACGGCAAACGCCACCGGCAACAGCCAGCCGTAACTCGACTCCACCGACATTGGTATCAGCATACCGAAATACACCACGCCACTCTCCGGACAGAAAGCCAGGGCAAAGAGCAAGCCTAGCAACACTGGCCCTGCCTTCTTCCCACCGAAAGGCAGATGTGGTACATGATCGTGCTTATGAAGCAAATCGTTATAAAGCAGATAAAGACCTATCGCAATGAGCAGCGGTCCCAGAATGCGCTCTCCCCATTCCGACATCGCCTCACCGAAGTTCAGCAGCTCTGCCCCACCCCTTATCAGCGCGATGAGCACGGCTCCCAACACCGAATAACTGATGGTGCGTCCTAGCGTATAGAGCAGTCCGTCCACAAACACCTGCCGACGGTTCTCCACATCCTTTCCGATATATCCCATCGCCGCGATGTTCGTTGCCATCGGACAAGGATGCAAGGCAACCAGTATGCCCAGCACGAATGCCGTCAGCAGCGGCCACTGCGAAAACTCCACAATATTCTGAATACTTTCCATTTCGGGGGACAAAGTTACGGAAAATTGAGAGGAATGCAAAAGGAAAACTTGTTTTTCTTTTCATTTCCAAGTGTAAGTAACTTATCTAAAGTTACGGAAAATTGAGAGCAGAACATTTAGAGTCCCTTCATAAGGGACGGCTATGGTGCAGGGTCATGCAAAACTTCAGCCGCTACCTTACTCGGGCAGCGGCTGAAGTTATGATCAAAGTCACTCTCTTTACGAGAAATCGAAGGGGAATCTCAGATTAGAAAGTGTAGGTAATGCCTGCAGAGAGATAGAAACGGGAACCGTCCTTGATCATCTCCTTGGCCTCACCGAAAACCCTCAAACGGTCAGCGATGGGGAACTCAATACCACTTCCAAGATTGAAGGCAACATCAGTAATTGATTCTTTTATGTAAATCCCATTACCATGATATTTATCCTCTGAATGTACCAGCGCAAAACCTCCCAGCGGATAAATTCTGAAACCGCTATCACCAAGATTAAACAGATAATGAAGGTTCGCGTTGAGGTCATACATCGTAATGTAATCCTTCTAAAATATGCTCAACTTTCGCAAACGATAATCAACGATGTAACCTGTTCAGGGGAGCATCGAGTTTCAGGACGTCGTTCACCTTATTCACAGAGGCTTCCACCTTTGCCTTCAACTCATTCTTCACGTCGCGGGAAGAGGAAGCGATAAGGAACGAGTATTCCCCGGCATCCACCTTCCACTGGGAGTTGGCTTCATCGAAAGAGGCCAAGTCAGACTTTTTCACACGCATCGTGAGTGTCTCCTCTTCTCCAGGTTCCAGCGACTTTGTCTTGGCAAAGGCTTTCAGTTCCTTCTCGGGCTTGTTCGCCTGCTGGGCGTTGGGAGCGATCACATACACCTGCACCACTTCCTTACCTTTCACCTTGCCGGCGTTCTTCACCTTCACGGTCACCTCAAAGGCATCGACTTTATCCTTGATGGCTCCATCGGCATATTCGAAGGTGGTGTAACTAAGGCCATAGCCAAAGGGATAGGATACCTCCTTGCCGAAAGAGTCGAAATAGCGGTAACCCACAAAGACATCCTCCTCATAGTTGGTGAAGTCCACGTCCTTCACGTCACTCTTCTTCTCAGAGCCTCCAAGGGCAAAACCGGCCGTCTTGTCAACGGGGAAGTTGGCGGAAGAGGCATGGTCGGTAAAGGCCAAAGGCCACGTCATCGTGAGTTTTCCAGAGGGTGAAGCCTTGCCTGAGAGCACGTCAGCCACGCTGTTGCCGCCTTCCTGTCCTGCCTGCCAAGCACAGAGGATGGCATCGGGAGCATCCTTCCACGAAGCAGTCTCAATAACGCCACCGATATTCAGCAGCACCACCACCTTCTTGCCGGCCTGATGCCATACGGCGGTAATGTCCTCAATAAGCTGGCGCTCTTCCTTCGTGAGATTGAAATCAGCCGATGTACGGTCCTTGAACTCACCTGACACACGTCCTATGGTAATCACAGCCACATCCGAGGCAGCAGCCTGTGTAGCCAACTGGTCCTTCGGGAAAGTCATCTCTGGTGGCAGGTCGAAAGGCATGAAGGCCGCATAGGGGTTATTGTCCTTCTTGCGAGCCTCCTCCTGCCGCTGCTTGTCGGCAGCGATATGGTCCTCGTAGGCCTTCTGCATCGTGTCATCCAACTGATAGCCCGCATTCTTCAGGCCTTCCGTCAACGACACCACATAGGCGTGGTTCACATTACCCGAACCCGTTCCGCCGGCAATAAAATCATAAGAGGTGCAGCCATAGAGTGCCACCTTCTTCACGGCAGCGTCCAGGGGCAGCGTCTGGTTGTCGTTCTTCAACAGCACCATACCCTCCACAGCCGACTGCCGCGTGACCTTGGCATGGGCTTCGAGATCAGGATGGTTGGAATACTTATAGCCGTTCCAGCGCGGGGTTTTCTCAATAAGTTGCAGGATACGCCCGATATTGCGGTCGAGGTCTTTCTCGTCGAGGCTGTCCGACTTCAGACCGTTCATGATGTCTGTAAACTGCTGGTCCTTGCCGGGCTGCAGCATATCGTTACCAGCCCACACCTGCTTGGCACCGTCCTTGCCGCCAAACCAATCGGTCATCACGGTTCCCTTGTAGCCCCACTCGTCACGGAGAATCGTCGTAAGCAGTTCCTTGCTCTCAGAGGTATATTGCCCGTTGAGGTAGTTGTACGACGACATCACCGTCCAGGGGTCACTCTCCTTCACGGCAATCTCGAAAGGCTTCAGATAAATCTCACGGAGCGCACGCTGACTGATACGCGCATTGTTGGCCATGCGGTTCGTCTCCTGATTGTTGGCAGCGAAGTGCTTGATGCTCGTGCCTACCCCATTCGCCTGTACACCGCGCACATAGGCAGCAGCCGTCTTACCAGCCACCAGCGGGTCCTCGCTGTAGTATTCAAAGTTACGGCCGTTGAGGGGATTACGGTGAATGTTAAGAGCAGGAGCCAGCAACACGTCTGCCCCATATTCCTTCACCTCCTGTCCGATGCTCTTGCCCACTTCTTCCACGAGCGCCTCGTTCCAAGTGCATGCCAGCAGCGTACCTATGGGGAAATGTGTACAGAAATAGGTTGCGGAATCACCGTCCCTGTGGGCATCAATACGAAGACCTGCAGGACCGTCAGCCAGCACGATGGCAGGAATGGAAAGGCGTTCCAGGGGATACGTTGTACCAGCCGCGCCCGGAACCAGATTTTTCGTCTTACCCACTACGGCATTGTCGCCACTCTGGCCCGACATACCCGTTCCAATGACGAAGTGCACTTTCTCCTCTAGCGTCATCTGACCGGTGACATCCGCCACGTCGATACTCTTTTCATTCATGCTACATCCTGTGAGAATAACACACGACATCATGATTAATGCTTGTTTTTTCATTAGTAATTGAATTAGTAATTAATATTTAGTTAGGTATTTCGTCCCTCGTTCATGAAGTTTTAACGCACAGGGCGTACAGACAGCCAGCGGTCGCCGGGGTTCAATCCTCCTTTCCGGTTGTCCCAGCGCGCAAAGTATAAATTGAAGTCCAGCTCGTAGGCATTTTTCGTGTTGTAGGTCGTAGACGACCAGTAGATGCCTTCCGCCCCCACGTAGTTAAGCACGCCATAAATAATGCTGCCTACAGCGGGAAGGAAGATAGAGTTGCCATTCTTTCCCGTGAACAAGCCTCCAGTGACACCATGGAAGGTGGTCCATATATAGACAGAGTTATTCAACAACTCCTCAATCTGATCCTGTGACGGAGCCGTGGGCACCTGCCCGAATCGGTAGTAGCAGCCATTGTCCTCAGGCTTCGATGCCCCTTCGTTACAGCACTGCCATAGCGTGCCGGAAGGCAAACCCAGGTCAATCATGTGGGGGTGGTTGGAGTCGGGGCAGCTGATAAGGCTATACTGTTCCTGGCAGTCCTTCTTAGGGTCAGCCGCGAGTCTCTGTCCCATTGATGACAAGAAGCTGAACATCATCGTTAAAAGGATAATCAGGATTCTTCTCATCTTGGATTATTAAGAGAATTGCCAAAACGAGTAAAAGTACTCTCGCCAAGTATTCGGATGAACTCCTTGGAAGAGTTCTTCACATAGGCATTCTTCAGCAGATGAATACAGCCCAGCATCATGTTCTCAGGAGAGTCACTTTCAACAATGGGAATCGTCTTCAGACCCTGTTCATGAACCGTAGTACTTTCGCTGAGCACCGTCACGTAGTTCGATTCCCTGATCATACGGAAGAGCAGAAACACCGTATTCATCTCCACCTTAATTTTGTACTGAAAGTCAGTTCCAGCCACCATGCGCTCAAAGGTATCACGGGCACGGGTACCCTTACGCACCAAGGCCAAATCATAGCGCTGCAGCTCTTCCAGCGTAATGCTGTCGTGCTTGGCCAGTGCATGATGCTCGTTGACAATAGCCGCCAGACGATGTTGGAAGAGGACGCGGCTTTCCACCTTTGGATTGCTCTTAATGGGCTTGTAGGAGACCACAAAGTCGAGTTCATGGTTCGTCAGCTGCCCTATCAGCTCCGCCATCGTCGATTGCGTCACGTTGATTCCCACATGCGGATGCTCGTGCAGGAAAGCCTTCACCGTGGCAGCTATGATGCTGACGAAAGAGAACGTCACACCGATTCTCAGTTCACCGCTCATCACATTCTTCAGTTCATCCATACGCAGTTGGCAGAGGTCAGCCGAACGCACGGTATCCTTTGCCAGGGGGAGCAGCGTCTGTCCTGCCTCCGTAAGCGTCACCTCATGACTGTTGCGGTAGAAAAGCGGCTGCCCCAGTTCCCCTTCCAGCTGCAGGATTTGGTGCGAGAGAGTGCTCTGCGTGATAAACAGTTCCTTGGCAGTCGTGGAGAAATTCAGCGTTTCTGCCAGATGGATAAAAGATTTCAGTTGTCTCAGTTCCATATCGTTTGCAAATATAGTTTATCTCCTACAAATATCAAAATAATAATGAAAGAAATTAAGTGTTGGCTATCGAAAATTTCGATAGCTGCAATTCGATTTTCTTGAAGTGCAACGTTCATAAGAATTCATAACCGATTGTTGCAGGGCTGCAGAATCTGCCGTACCTTTGCAGTGTCAAAATAAACAACAAATAATTAAAAAAGTAGGAGATTTAATCATGGTAACAACAATTTCATTAGCAGTTATGTTTATGGCAGGTATTGCATTTAGCATTTGGATGGCAAAATTCGACAATCTGAAGGTAAGATAAAAGATAACCGGTCAACTTCGAACTTGCGAAGTTGAGACAATAAATTAAGAGCCCTGACATGTCTGTCACAGACATGTCAGGGCTCTTCAATTAAACTTGCACAAGTCGGCTTTATTCTCTATTTGCCCTTGTGTATTTGGCTTTGACAATCTCGTATGAGTTTCTTGTCAGTTTCTGAAGCAGGTGATCGGGAGCGGTATTGGGATTGATACCAATCCAATGCTTTGGCGACATGTTGTAAGGTTTCACGATACAGTCATAAGTGACATGGAGTTCTTCTATACGTTCTGGCTGACACTTCACCGTAATGACGCAGAAATGGTCGCAGTCGAAGAATGAGAACATATGACCATGAACATAGAAGACCAGCACGCCACCGGCAGCATGGAATGCCCTGAATGGCATTTTCTCTTCCACCTCTTCGCCTAACGATAGGCAAAACTCGCGATACCTTTCAATGTTCATCTCGCTTCTATCTTATGAACACAGGAGTCCCGGCACCTCTAATCACCCTATTTTGTCCTCGTCAGCGTGAACTTGTAGCCGTCTTCGGTCTTTCCGTAGAGGTATTTGCCGTCCTTGCTCAACGTAAAGACTTCTTTGTCTTTGCCCGATCCGCAGGTGACGACGTTCCCCTTCACTGTATAGTTGAACTTCTCCTTCTGTGAGGGAAAGGTACCCATCACTGCCTTTAGCGCCTTGCGCTTTGCCCAGCTTATGCCACTCTTCTCGAGAATCTTCTCGTCCATGTAGCTGTCCATTTTCAACTCCAACTGCTTGTCGCTGAAGAAAGTGACGGTGAACGCAATACAGGTGGCTTTCATGGTCTTTTCCACCATATCAGCGTTCTCCTCTTCATCGTCATCCAGATCGAGTTCTGCCACCTCCTTGCGCATCTCCTCGGTCATGATGTTTTTACTATAATACACCCGTCCCTTCAGGCTCTGAGCATTCATCACCATGCTGCCACCCATCAGCAGCAAGGCAATCAGTAATAATTCAAATCTTTTCATATATATTTAAGATTTCAAGATTTCAAATTTACGAGCTTGCTCATGATTTTTTACCGTCTACACTTATCACTCGTCACTTCTTGTCTTTTCCCTTTCAGCTTTCATCTGTGCAGAAATCTTCAGCAGCTGCTTCAATTCGTCGGAGATGGGCTCCACATGGAGCTTGGCCATATACTGGTCAATCTCTTCCATGGTCATCTGAGGCTTCTTACTTTTGCGGCGGGCCTTCACCTCCTTCACGGCAGCCTTGTATTCATCCTTCGAGAGACAATCTACGCGGTCCACATAAAACTCATCGAAATCATACAGATCTATGTCCCAGCCGAAGAGTTTCATGCGGTTGTGGCGGTTGCACTTGTAGATGGCCAGGTCAGCCTGCGACACATGGTCTGTGTCGCCCATGCGATAGATGTAGTTGCGCTGGTCGCTATAGATGCGCAGTTTTGCGATGATGGCGTTAATAACTTGTATCGTGTCGGGAGCCATGGCATCGTAATCCACACGAATCATCTTGTTGTCTTTGTCGCGCACAATGGAACCCACCACGGAGTCGCAGTTCACAATCTGCTGCACGTCGCCTTTGCCGACGAGTTTCGGATTGTTGGCAGATTTCTTGAGCCCCTCCACAATGGAGCGCGTTTTCAGTCTTATGCTCACGTAGGGCTTTCTTTTCGGAGCCTCACCCGTTACAGCATCGCGAACGGCGATATCAATCCATTTGCTATCCTTTCCATCATAAAACATGTAGAGTTCGCCCACATGATCATAATATTTCCACACGGGCTCCACCTTCTGTTTCATGATGGTCACCTCGTGGCCCAGGATGCTATAGTCACGGAGATAGCCCGTCAGCCGGAGGCAGTAAGGCTTGCCCTTCACCTTGACCACCTCGCCGAGGTTCAGGTCGGCGGGCGTGAGCAGCAGTTCAGTACCCAGATGGCTCACGCTGTCGCGGATACTCTCGTAGGCTACGTGCGTGATGCGGAACATCTTGGAGTCCTTAAGGTCGGGCATCAGTCCGCTGGCATCGGTCTGTCCCAGGAAGAGTCCTTGCTCATCCACCACCGTTGCGAAGCCCACGGGCATTCCGCTGTCCTTGTCCTTCACCACGGTCTGAGCCGTAGCAGTGAGCGTTGAGAAGAGTGCCAGGATAAGCACTCCTAACACCATCTTCATATTGCAATGAATACTATTAATGACTCCTTTTTTAAGTTTTAATGTTGACATACGATTTTATTTCTATATATAATGATATATAATGCAAAATAACAAAATTCCTCACTAACTAAAAAAAAACGAAACAAGAAAATGAATTATTTTATGTTTTTTTATATTATAAAAGCAGGAGCCTACCCTTGGCTTCCTGAATTATACGGAACACGAAGACACAAAGTCTATGACGATGACCATGACTATGACCAGGCCAAATGAACGGGGGACTCTATTAATTAGCTAACTATTTATGAGCATTGCTAGTAGAAAGTATATCATCCAGTTTTCTCAGTATGCAAAGCCGATCTTCCTTGAATTCCTTTTTAGTTAATCCTTTGATATATGCCTCCATCTCGGGGTACATATTAAATGTTTCTAAGAGGGTCTTCCTGCGCTTTTCACTGAATTTTTCTTCGGGTTTGACAAAAGCTTTGGCGCATGACATTTCGCCTGTCTTATACAGGAGTTTGAAGCCGTACAGCATATGATAGGAAATATATCCCTTCACATGTTTTCCTTGATATTCGAGGCCAACCATAGTAGGATGGGTATCAAGTTCTGAAACATTATTCCCGAATGTGAAGTCAACGAACTGTGGTTCCCATTTTGTTTTCATATCGGGATATTTGTCATACCACATTGCCATACTGTCGATGTCACAGTTTTTAAACTTACTACTTTTAGAGAAAAGCTTTGCGTCTGGCTTTAATACTATCTCCGAGTCCGATGCACTGGGTATACGATAAATGCTATACATAAATTTAACGAAATTCTGAAGATACCTTCAGCAGTCGTACCATCTTTCAAATAAATAATAGCGTGAGGAACATTTTTCACAATCTTTTCTTTCTTATCTTCTTGCTCCTGCGCTATGGCTACTCTGCATACGAGAAGGTAACAAATAAAAACAATCTCTATACAAGAACCACTCGAGTTTTATACATTGTTAATCCCTGTTTGTTTTTTATGTAGGTTCCTCCCCTCTATCATTTTAAATCTCCTAAACTAGAAATATTTGCCTTAAACACTGACACCACCGCACATCCCCGATAAACAAAGGGCTGAGGCGTGACAGTCGGACTGACACCACTGACACAACACTGACACACTTTATGACGATGACTATGACGATGACTATGACGATGACTATGACGATGACTATGACGATGACTATGACTAGACCTTATAAGGGGTTAAGCGTTGCTTCGCTACTGTTTAAGCGCCTTCGGCTGTTTAAGCGCTTCGCTGTTTAAAGAACGATGACGTTTTAGCCCTGTGAAGATTTCTTTTAACCGCTGCATAGCAGCACTTAACCAGTAGCAAAGCTACGATTAACCCTTTAACCTTTTATATCTACACAGAGACACAGAGTCATAGAGTATTATTATTAAGGAAGAGATAACGATGGGGTGTGAAAATCTCTAGAGATTTTGCTGAAAAAATGGCACTTTTGCCGATCAAAAATGAAAGAATTGCCATAAAATCTCTAGAGATTTTGGCACCCCTCTTTAAGTCCTCAGGAAAATACGGTCATTACGGCAATTTCTTTCGGATCACGAGCAAGCTCAAAAAGTTGAAACCACACTACCGCTCCACTCGCTGGAGGGAGGTGTCACCAGGACGGAAGAGGAGGCCTTCACAGCGCTGGGCTTCGGCCTTGTAAGCCTTCCACTCAATCTTAGACCAATCGATTTCACCGGTGTGCTGTGCCACGGGCACATGGGGGATAAGGGAGCCGTCGCGCACAAGGATAATAGCTGGAATCTTACCAGACTCTATCTGCTGATAACCGCCTTCATAAACACTTCCGCTCTGATAGTCAATCCATTTACCTTGAGGTAGATACACCGTACGGCTAGAGCAGTTCTCCAATAAGGGTGCAACGAGTATCTGACTGCCGAAAAGGTATTCATCTTCTACGAGCCAGGCGCCAGGATCGTGGGGATATTCCACCAAAAGGGCACGCACCATGGGGAGACCGCGTTCGGTGCAATCCTTGGCTTGTGCATAGACGTAAGGCATGAGGCGGTACTTGAGTTCGGCACTCTCACGGAAGGCCTGCGTGAAGGAATCGGAGATGAGCCAGGGCTCTGTGGGAGGTGCGCCATGGGCACGGGTATGGGAAGTAAGGAAGCCGAAAGGCAACCAGCGACGATAGACATCCTCGGGAGAAGCTGTGACAAAACCGCCCATGTCGTGACTCCAGAAGGAGAAGCCGCTCAATCCGAAGGAGATGCCGCCGCGGAGATCGCCCAGCATGCCGATATTGGTGGTAGCAGCATCACCGCCCCAATGAAGAGGATAGCGCTGGGAACCAGCCCAGGCACTTCGTGCCCAGATGACTCCTGGTAATGTGGAATGTAGAGTGGAGAATGTAGAATTATGATTACTTTTTTCACGTTCGTTGGTGTACTTTTGGACGCCTTCCCAGAGGGCTTTGTTGTAGCGCAAAGGATAGAGGTTGTGCTCATAGAATCCGCCCTTGCCACTGGCATAAACACCATTGAAGGGGGCTGCCTCGCCAAAGTCGCACTTGATGACATCGACGCCTTGCTTAATCAAACCGCCAATTTTAGACTGATACCACTCGACGGTCTGGGGATTGCTGAGGTCGAGCACGGCATCCTCGTAAGGCATTCCACCATTGGCATTTCTGACGTGCATGCCCTTCTCAACAATCTCATGGAAATAGCGGTTCTTGGGGGTGAAATAAGGCAGCTGCCAAAGACAAGTACGGAAGCCCATTTTATCCATCTTTTTCAGCATACCGACGGGGTCTTTGAAACGGTTCTTGGAAAACTCATAGTCGCATTGCCAATCGACATCGAACCACCCAGTATCGAAATGGATGACATCCGACGGGATGCGGTGCTGACGGAGTTTGTTGGCAATGTCGAGTCCTTCTTCCTGTGAGAAATAGGTGATGCGGCTCATCCACGTGCCAAAAGTCCAAAGGGGGAGCATGGGCGACTTGCCGGTGATGTCGGTATATTCGTCGAGTATCTCCTTGGGTTCCCCGAAGAAAAGGAAGAGGTCTATCTTCTCATCGCCCATGAACAGTCGGGAAGCGCCTATATAGGAGGCTCCGAAGTCGCAGGTGACAGGTGCGGATGTATGCATGAAGATGCCATAGCCGCGACTGGAGAAGAAGAAGGGAACGGGCTTGTACATGCCGTCGCTCTCAGGGCCCTGTGGGTCGGTGACGTAGAGATGGAGTTTCTGCCCTACTTTATCGAGTTTGGTGAACGATTCTCCGCAGCCTACGATATGTTCGCCAGGAGCGAGACTGAAGACAGGATTCACGGAACGTGAATTGTCGCTGCCACGCTTGATGAACGAGAATGGCAGGAGTTTGATCTGTGTGGAATCATTGTCGATGATATGACGCGATTGTGTCAGGATTTTTCCGTTCTTGTCGCGAAGGAGAATGCGGAAAGGATAGCGCTGAATCTCTAGCGAACCAGATTTCCCTTTATATACGATGGCAGAACCGTCGCTTATGGAACGCCATTCGCTGGCAGAAGGAGAACCGATGGAAGCCATCTTCTGCAGGAATTCAGGGGCGAACATGGGGTCGCTGGCGTCTTCGTTCTTAGGCTCCACGGGAGAAGTGAGCATCGTGAGTCGGATGCAGCGGGGAGAGATGAAGCTCAGCTGAATTTTCAGCTGTGGGTCGTTATCGTATTCTGTGGACGGGAAGTCGAGCATCTGCATCCTGACAGGCCAATAGCCGTTGAGATTGAAGGCCTGACGCGGGGAAAGGCGGTAGCGATCCCATTTCACGAGTCCTGTGGCCGTAGAGGCATCAAAGGAGGCGAGGCTGTCGGCGAGGAAATAGGTGTTGGACAAGTCGGAGAAATCCGTTGACATGTCTTTCTGCACGTTCATCAGATACTGCACGCCGCCATTGGTCTGAATCTGGGCATGTAAAGGTAAAAAGGTAAAAAAGTAAAAAGGTATAAGGACGATTAACTTTTTCATATTGTATGGTTTAAACGATGACGATAACGTTTTGAGCCCCTTGATAAGGAGGCCACTGAAAAAGTGGCCTCTATACAGGGAGGATTTAGGTGGGTCTCTTTTATTCATCCATCGGATAAACGACGCCCCACTCTTTCCTCAAATCGTCCATGATCTGCATGATGGTGAGGGTTTCATCGAGGGGCATATAGGGAGACTCGGTCAAGTTGTTGGCCAGAGCCTCCTTACAAGCCAGAAACTCGTATTCATAACCGGTGATCTGGGCGGGCACACGGATTTCCTCCTGCAACACATGATTACGACCGTAGATGCTGATGACCTGCGGATTGTTAATGTCGTCCACAGCCAGACAGGCTTCCGTTCCCCAGATGATGCCCTGGTTGTCACCTACCACCGTCGCCGACGACTGGATGTTGGCCATCATACCGTTTTCGAAAATGAAGGAAGCGGTGTTCTGAAGGTCCATACCGGTGTCGGACTTCGTGCACTGGGAATGGACACGCTCTATCTTGGCATCGCAGAACATACGTACGAAATTGATGGCATAGACACCCACATCCAGAAGGGCGCCGCCACAGAGATCGGCACGGAGAATGCGCTCCTTATGAAGCATGGGATAACCGATGGAAGCGGTAATGAACTGAGGCTTGCCGATTCGATTCGCGGCCAGAAGGTCCTTAATCATCTTCAGGGCTGGCTGATAGCGCGTCCAGATGGCCTCTGCAATAAACACCTTGCGCTCACGGGCCAAATCGATGATTTCCTTACTCTGTCGGTAGTTAGCCATGAAAGCCTTCTCCACAAGACAGGGTTTGCCCTTGAGGATGGCTTCCCGCGTCACCTCGAAGTGATGACTGTGGGGTGTGGCGATATAGGCAAGGTCCACATCGGGATCGTCAAGCAACTCTGCATAGGAGCCGTAAGCACGCTCAAAGCCCCATTGTGCGGCGAATTTCTCTGCCTTTTCGAGTGACCTTGAGGCCACGGCAAAATTAGCAACTCCTTCCAGATCTTTCAAAGTGGAAGCTATCTTTCCTGCAATCACTCCAGCGCCAATAACGCCGACACGCAAAATGTTTGTCTTCATGGTTATTTATATTTTTTGAACGATGACTATGACTATGACGTTCTGACTTATAACTCATCACTAGTCACTTCCAACTTTCCGTCTTTCAGCCCTTGGGCTTGTGCCGTAAGTTCTCCTTTGCCTTGCAAGACGACCAGGCACTTGCCAAAGAAGGCTTTGCGGTGATGATCCTTGAAACGCTCCATGGAGGTCTGACAACCGTTATCGGTGCCGATGACCTTCAGACCGTCGGTGGTCTTGAAATAGATCTGGTTTTCTGCCCATGGACAGAGATTACCGTCCTTATCCACAACCTCCACATTCACGAAGGTAGTGGTCTTGCCCTTGTAGTCGAAAGTGAGACGCAGATGATCGGGCTGTCCTGCCGTACGGATGGTCTGATGCGCACAGATCTCCGGATAACCGTTCTTCACCGCAGCCTTACGGGCGATAACCTTCACTTCGCCAGGCTCGTATTTCACACGCCAAGAAACATGGTAGGGAGAGCTAGAGGGAGCCTTTTTTCTCACCCCCTGACTCTTTCCATTGATGTAGAGCTCCACCTCATCGGCATTGTTGTAGTAGCACCACATATCAATCTCCTGTCCAGGAAGCCAGTTCCAATGCGGGAATAGATGGAGCACAGGCTTTTGTGTCCATTCGCTCTGATACATATAATAGATGTCCTTCGGAAAACCTGCCAAGTCGATGATGCCGAAATAGGAGCTGCGTGCGGGGAAGCCATATGGCGTAGGCTCTCCGATATAGTCGAAGCCTGTCCAGATGAACTGTCCGCAGACATAAGGCGTGTGCTTCACCACATCCCACGTCTCCTCGTGCGTGGAGCTCCAGGAAGCGTGCATATTGTCGTAGGCCGAACACATGAAAGTGGGGTCAGTATAAGGCAGCCACCACTCCTTGGGAGCCACATAGATGCTGTCGGAAGGCATCTTGTAATATCCGCGCGTCTGCAGGGCGCTCACACTCTCAGACATCAGGAAAGGCTTGCCGGGGAAATTCTGCGGTACATCCTTCACCCACTGGTGATGATAGTTGAAACCGATGATGTCGATAGCCCCGCTCTTGAAGAGATGGTTGTTGGGATTGGGTTCGTTGCATCCTGCCGTAATCGGACGGGTAGTGTCGTATTTCTTCACGATTTCTGCCAGATGGCGCGTCAGAAGTGAATTCACGCTGAGTTCTCCTTCCTTCGCCAATGTGGAGGCATCGCGTCCGGCATTGAGTATGAGGTTTGCCTGTTCCAGCGTCAGGGTATCAGCCTCTGCCGATGACCATTGTTCGAGTACTTCGTTGCCGATAGACCACATCAAGATGCACGGATGATTGCGGTCGCGCTTCACCAGATCCGCCAAGTCACGCTCATGCCACTCATCGAAGAAACGGGCATAGTCGTTCTGCGTCTTCTTGCGCCGCCACATATCGAATGATTCATCCATGACGATGAGTCCCATGGTGTCGCACATGTTGAGTAATTCAGGAGCCGGAGGATTATGAGAGGAACGGATGGCGTTCGCACCCATCTGTTTCAGTTTCAGAAGCTTACGGTGGAGCGCATCCTCATTGAGAGCAGCACCCAGACAGCCGAAGTCGTGATGCTCACAAACGCCATTGATTTTCATGGGTTTCAAATTGAGTGAGAAGCCCGCCTTGGGATCAAAGCGGAAACTCCTCACTCCCGTGTTAGTTTCATATACATCAACAATTTTATCACCAACACGTATTTCGGTGCGAACCTTATAGATATAAGGGTCATCGAGTGACCACAAACGAGGATTCTGAATGGAGAGTGTAGAGTTTAGAGTGGTGAGTAAAGAGTTATGATTACCGTTTGTGGCGGTTTTTCTCGCTAACTCACGGCCATTCGCATCCAACAGAATATTAGTTACCTGGGTATCCTTTGTCTTGTTCGCTACCTCTACCATAACGTTGAAAATAGCTGATTTATTGTTTTTTGACAAAGAAGAAGTCACATAGGTCCCCCAATGAGCCACATGGGTGGAATTCACCTGCGTCAGCCATACATGGCGGTAGATGCCACAACCGCTATACCAGCGGGAATTAGGCTGGTCGCTGTTGTCCACACGAACAGCGATGACATTATCGCCTTCACGAAGGTATTCCGTGATGTCGTATTCAAACGAACTGTAGCCGTAAGGACGGAAGCCCACTTTCCGGCCATTCACATAAACGGTGGAGTTCATGTAAACTCCGTCGAACTCTATTTTTAGTGGAGAAAGTTTAGAGTAATCATAACTCTCAACTCTACGCTCTAAACTATCAACTCTAAAATGTTTCCGATACCAGCCTACGCCACCAGGCAAGGCACCGCCTCCGGCACCTGAAGGATGACCGGAATAGAAGTCGCCTTCAATGGCCCAGTCGTGAGGCAGGGAAAGTACACGCCAATGGGAATCGTCGTAGTCAACTGCTGACATTTGCGTGGAATCAGCCAACACAAAACGCCAGTCATTATCAAAGCATATCCGTTCGCGGGCCTGTCCTACTTGAAAGACAGTCGCCAGGATGAACAGCAGCGTGCAGATTCTTTTCATCTTCGAGCGTTTTAAAGCGTTACACGCAATGGTTTTCCGGTATAGGTCACCACCCTACCCTCTGCATTGAAATCGAGGGCCTGCGGCTTGTCCCTGGAGACGAGCACAATGTTGAAAGTGCGGCTCTTCAGCATACCGGCGAAACTGCCCTGACGCTTGCCGAAGCTGATGGTCTTAGAGGCGTCGTCGTAACGAATATCAATAGTGGCGAACTTACCTTTCTCGTAGTTGTAGTTGATGCCTTCATCCTCATAGAGCAGGAAGCTGCCATCACGTCCGGCATAGACATAAAGCGTGATGTTGTCGGCAGGCTTCTCATCCACATACTGAATCTCAGGACCGAAGGGAACAATGGAGCCTTCACGTACATAGACGGGCATCTGCTCAAAGGGAGCATCGACAATGAGGCTTTGTCCACCCTCGATGAACTCACCGTCATACAGATTATACCAGCCGCTGGCCTTGGGGAAATAAACCTTGCGGTTGCGGGCCTTGTACTGAGCCACAGGACAAGCCATGAAGGCAGGGCCAAACATCCACTGGTCCTTAATGTCATAGACCAGCTCATCATCCTGGAAGTCCATCACAAGTGCACGCATCAGCGTGTAGTCAGAAAGATGCGCCCATCCTGCCATACTGTAGAGATAAGGCATCATGCGATAGCGCAGCTTGTCATAGTAAAGGATGGTCTTGTAGGTGGGATGATTCTCAGGAGCAATGTTCCAAACCTCACGCAACGGCCACTGACCATGCGCACGATAGAGCGGAATGAAGCATCCGAACTGGTTCCAACGTGCCTGCAACTCCCGCCATTCGGTGAGGTCAGCGTTCTCCACTCCTGTCTTGTCGAACACCTGCTGAGCTGCCACATAACGGTCTTCCACACAGAAGCCGCCCTGATCCATACCCCAGAAAGGAATTCCCGACATACAATAGTTCAGGCCTGCCGTCATCTGCGCGCGCATATCCTCCCAACGGGTGGCAATATCACCGCTCCAGGTGGCTGTAGAGTAACGCTGTTCTCCGGCAAAGCCGCTACGGGTGAGGAGGAAGACACGAGGCTCATCGGCCTTACCCTTGAAGACGGAACGCTGCCCGTTGTAGATAGCATCAGCATTCACTATGCTGTAGGCATTGAAGTATTCCGTGGAAGAACCCATGGCCGTGGGACCACTCAAAGCCTTGCGATACCACATGGGGGTGCAGTCGCGCACATTGGGTTCTGAAGCATCCATCCACCATGCATCGATGCCTTTGTTGTATTTCGAATAGAGGCACTTGTCCATTTGATCCCAGAACATCTTACGGGCACCAGCATCATAGGCATCATAGAAAGAGCCACGGAAACCCAACCAGTCGTGGATATCGTCGGTTATGGCCTGATGATAGATCCATCCCTTGGCATCGAGGGCCTTGTAGTTATCTACAGTATCGTAGAACTTCGGCCATACGCTGATCATGAAGCGACCTCCCATCATGTGCACGTGGTCGAGCATCTGCTGCGGATTAGGATAGCGTGAAGCCTCAAAGGTGTGGTCACCCCAAGAATCCAGTTTCCAGTAGTTCCAGTCCTGTACAATGTTATCCACGGGAATCTGACGCTTACGGAACTCCGCGAGGGTCTCCACCACTTCAGACTGTGTCTTATAGCGCTCACGACTCTGCCAGAAACCGAGCACCCATTTGGGATAAACAGGAGCCTTACCCGTCAGCGTGCGATAGCCAGAAATGATCTTGTCGAAGTTCTCGCCGGCAATGAAATAATAATCCATGTCGCGACTCATCTCACTCCAGATGCAAAGCTGCTCACGCTCCTGACGGCTGCGAGGCTCAGAGACACGGAGACCGCAATAAGAGACATCGCCATCGGGCTGCCACTCAATGCGAAGCTGCGTCTTCACTCCCTGTTTCAATGGAGCCGTGAACTTCCAGGTGTTAGGGTTCCAGGCCGTACGCCATCGCTCGGGAACGACTTCCTCGCCTCCGATATACACCTTCATATAACCGGCATAATAGAGAATGAACTGATAGAGTTCGGTCTTGTAAGCCTCCACGAAACCTTCATAGACTACATTGGCACCCTTCATGCGGAAGTCCTTCGGGAGATTCTTGATGCCTCCAGGTTCTGTCTGATTGGCAATGGCAGAAGCTGCAGGGGTATCGAATTCGAAATAGATGGAGTCCTCTCCACGTACAATCTTCTTGCCATTCTTATCCACATAGGTTCCCGTAAGATGTCCTGCCCTGCCATACTTGTCGTAAAGTTTGAAAGCACGGTTGAGCTGCAGGTAATCTTTAGGATTCCCAAAGCGGCAATAGCTGTAGCTGTCCCACAGAATGCCGTAGCCATTGGTGGAAAGCACGAAAGGAATGCTCACCTTCGTGTTATACTGGAAGAGGTCTTCGTTCTTACCCTTCATATTGAGTTCCTCAGCCTGATGCTGTCCCAAACCATAAAGTGCCTCCTGCTGGGGATTGAACTTCAGGGTCCAGGAAAGGCCGTTGCGCTGCTCTTCGGGAATCGTTCCGATACCGATTTCACGTTCAGGAACACGGAAAGGCTTGAAGGTCTTTCCGTCCTCAGCCTCCTGTGCCAGCTGTTTTCCCTGGGCATCAAAGAAAGTGACGCGTCCGTTTTTCTTATCCACACAAGCCGTCACGTTCTGGGCCTTCACGAGGTAGGAATTATCGTCTTCGGTAGTTGTAAACTTGGCCTTTGAGGTCTGGGGAACAATCATCAGACTCTCCTGCTTCTGCGGCAACTGATTTTCAGAAGTGGCCTGCACACGGATAATGTTGCCGCTGATGACTTCCAGACAAACCAGGGCGGGGCCATTTTTTGCGGGATTATCCAACTTAAGCACCACACGGTTTCCGTCTTTTGTCACTGATGCCTGTGCAAAAAGGGCACAAGAAGACAGTACAACTGATAGTAAAAGTTTAGTAAATTTCATTTCGGTTTATTTGTGCTATAGATTAAACGCATGATTGTCATTGCAAGGAAAAGTTAAACCTTTTCGCTGCAAAGATACCACTAAAAAACCGATATGAGAAATGAATGCGTTAAGAAATTGTATATAATTTGTTAAATCACTCCTTTTTTGCGGATTTATACTGTGATGGCATCATGCCGTACATCTCCTTGAAATACTTAGAGAAGTAACGGGGATTGTTGAATCCCACCTTATAGGAAATCTCGGCAATGCTAAGCTGACTCTGCCTCAACAGTTGTTCTGCATGTTGGAGACGGATAAGACGGATGAATTCTGAAGGCGTATTACCCGTCAGCGAGAGCAGTTTCTTATAAAGATGAACGCGTGACATATTCATGGCCTCACTAAGCGTCTCGACAGACAAATCGGGATTGTTGATGTGGTCTTCCACATAAGTGGTGGCATCCTGCACTAGTTTCTCATCAAGCGAAGTAATCTCTATCTGTCTGATTTGCGGATCCAGTTTTGCGGTTCCCGAAGAATTGCGCCACTTAATCAAATTGGAGATGCGCAAAATGAGCAAATCAAAATTGAACGGCTTGGTAATATAGTCGTCGGCACCACTCTCCATGCCTTCAATCTTCTGTTCCTGTGCCATACGAGCTGTGAGGAGGATGAAAGGAATCTTCTCAGTTTCGGGATTGCCTTTCACCGCCCTGCATAGCTGAAGACCATCCATCTCGGGCATCATGACGTCGCTCAAGATAATGTCGGGTTTCTTCTCCTCAATCATCTGCATTGCCTCCTTACCGTTGAAGGCCACACGCACGCGATAGTATTCACTCATCACTGACGTCATGAAGTCTATGAAGTCCTGACTGTCGTCAACCAACAGCACTTCATATTCGCCGCGCCCTGTCACTTCCCCACCCTGGGAAACAGACTTACTCTGGGCCTTTCCATCATGGATGGTAGCGTCGTTGGCAATATAGCCAAGGTTATTCGTATCCATGTCTTCATCCTTCTTCAGATGAGACAAGGTGACATCATGGCGGATAGGAATGTGAATCGTAAAGACCGTTCCCCTGTCAGCATGATCGCTGACGATGATATTGCCGTCATGCATCTCCACGTAATCCTTCACCATGGAGAGACCGATTCCACTGCCGCCATAAGTGTTGACATCCTGGCCTTCCACCTGGAAGAAGCGGTCGAAGATGCGTTTCTTGTTTTCATCGGAAATACCAACGCCGGTGTCAGTCACCCTGATGCGAAGCATGTCTTCCTTCTGGCCATTCTCCTCAGACTTGGGAACGGCGAGCAGCGAGACATCCACTCGTCCCCCGCTTTCGGTGAACTTGAAGGCATTGGAAAGCAGATTGTTCATAATCTTGCCCATCTTGTCGTCATCGAAAGACATGACCAGCGAATTCATGGGAGAATAGAACGTGAGATGAATGTTCTTCTCCTGCAGAAGTTTGAAAGAACGGCAGATAGAGCGGATGAAGTAAACGATATCGCCAGTGACAGGATTCAGCTTCATACGACTGGCCTCCAGCTTTCTGAAATCCAGCAGCTGATTGACAAGCCCCAAGAGTTTGGTGGCATTGCGGTGAACCATCTCAAGGTTCTTCTTTTTCTTTGCGTCATCCTCCTTCTTCAGCATTTGTCCCAAAGGCTGAAGCACCAGCATCAACGGTGTTCGAAGCTCATGACTTACATTGGTGAAGAACTTCATCTTCATCTCATCTATCTCCTTCTCACGGACACGCTCACGCTCCAATTGTTCCACACGGAAGCGCTCCTCCTGACGACGGATAGACAGACGGAAGACATAGAAAAGCGTTCCAAGGATAAGCAGGGTGTAGATCATAAAAGCCCAAACGGACATGTAGAACGGCGGATTCACCTTAATCTTCAGTGAACTCACATCCTTTGAAATATGGCCATCACGTCCCACGATTCTAACTTCAAGAGTGTAAGTACCGGGAGAAAGGTTGGTAAAGGTCACCTCGTTGTTGTTCGGAGGTGTCATCATCCATTTATCGGAGAGACCTTTGAGCCTGTAATAGAAACGTTTGCGGGCGGGTACCACAATGGTACTGGAAGCCAGCTGAATCGTAAAGGAGTTGTCGCTGGAACGAAGTTCTATCTCACGATCCAAATTAAGCGCCTCGTCCAAAATCACATGATCATCATATTCTTCACCGACAGCCAGCAGATGGTCGAAGAGAATAAGGTCGCTGAAAATCACTTCCGACTTCGCCTGAACGGCTTCCTTACGGCCTTCAGGGAATATATTCACACCTTCCTGTCCGCCAATCACGATATCGCCCTTCTGCAGCGTACAGATAGAACGGTAATTAAACTGCCGTTCCTGCAAGCCGTCGAGACTATTGTAACTCACGACGGAAAACTCATAGCCATTGTCATGCCGGGAAACGGAAATCTGACCGACTCCTTTGTCTGTGGATACCCAGATGTTTCCATGATGGTCCTCAGTAACGGCACAGGCTATCGTTCCGACAAGACCATTATCGGAATTCAGTTCATAAAGATCATCATTACGTTTGTCGAGGATATTCAATCCTGAGTTGGTGGCAATCCATGCCAAGCCACGCGTATCCTCAAAAATCTGATTAACCTGCAGACTCAGGAAAAGTTTTCCAGATTTTGTGCACGAGTGATTCTCCAGATTCCCCGTTGTCAGATCAAAAACAGAGAAGCCCTGTGAATGGCCTAACAGCAACTTGCCACTCTTTGACATCGTCACACAGGAGACATAATCAGACTCAATGTCACAGTTGTTTTGATTATAAGTGCGGAACTCACCCGTAGCAGGATTCAGAAACTGAAAGCCCGCTCCCAAAGTGCCAATGGCAATCTGTCCACTGGGAAGTTCTGCCAACGACCATATACTCTCACTGGCAAGTCCATCCTTGCTTTTATGGTAGGCGGTCCATACGCCATTTTTATAATGTGTCAATCCTCCATTAAAGCTGCCAAACCACAGGGAACCATCACTGGCCCTCATTCCTGAAACAATGACATCCGTTAACAGTTTTGTATGCAGGTGCGTAAAATGCTGCCGGCTATTTGTCGACGGGTTATAGCATATAACGCCATGATAATTCAAGCCTATCCACCAGTTGCCGTCCTGATCCTCAACGATGGTATTTACATCACCCAAATCTTCAAAGTCGAATATGGAAAGGTAATCCCAGTAATAGGCCGCACCATTCTTATAGGAACCCATCCACAGGGCACCGTTGGAATCAACCATCAGACAATTCAAGGTGTTTTCAGGAATAGATTTGTCATCGTTCTTGTCATTCCTGAACTCCAGGAGCTTCTTTGTTTTCCAGTTGAGTTGCAACAGTCCGTCATGATCTGTAGCTATCCACATGCGTCCCTGAGTATCTTCCTTGATATCCTTCACGAGAATGCGCTCATAGGAAGTTTCAGCACCTATGCTCCTCAACCACTGAGCTGGCGTATCAAACCACTTGTTGGCGCTTGGAGAAAAGACTTTCGTCATACTCATGGCCGACACCCAATAATTACTATGGCTGTCGATGAAAAGATTATAGGCTTCTCCCTTTGGAGACTGATGCTCAGGGAGATAAGTATTTATCCAAAGGGGATTCTTCTGGTGACCATCCAAACGTACCATAGCGCCATCGTTATAAATGAGAACCACCGTACCTTTGGTTTCCGTGATTCCCATCACCGTTCCAATAGGAATATCCCCTTTGCGATGACCCATTTTGAAAAGGAAGGGCTTGTGGGCTGTACCATCAAAATAATAGCAACCCTTACCGTTAACCACAATCCATATATTCTTCTTGGAATCAATAAACAAACGGTCGGGCCTTCCGTACATGCCTACGGTCTTCATCCATTCTTCCGGAGTGCGGTCGAATTTCTCCGTCTTCGGATTATAGACGCAATATCCCAGTGTAGTATGCAGCCAGAGAAGTCCGTACTGATCTTCATAAATCTCATCCACGCCATCATCAAGAAGCGAATGAATGTCGGAAGAATGGGAATGGAATGTCTTGAAATGATAGCCGTCATAACGTTCCAATCCGGAACTTGTGCCAAACCATATGAATCCCTGATGGTCGCGAAGCATACAATAAATCTGTGTATTTGACATTCCTTCATAAGCTCTGACCTTCCTGAATTCATAGGTAGCTTCTGCATGAATGCCTAATACGCTGATAAAAGTTACAAAAACCACTAACAGATAGCGAGACTGTAATGACCTCATACGAATTATTGGCTTCTAACGCCGCAAATATAGCAATAAAAAATCAAAAGAAAAAATTTTTGACATTATTTTTTTTGAGAACGATTAAAACTTCCTCAACGTTTTTCGCTAGACTCACGAATTTTCAGAATCATGGGGACGACCTCCTTCTTAATCTTCTTGTCACCATTGATGTGTCCCAACAACAGTTCGCAGGCTTTAGAACCTTGTGCGTGTGCCTGATCCATAATCACGGAGAGTTTGGGAGTGACATGGGCAGATGTGTCTCCGTCGGTAAAACCAATGATAGCCACATCCTGAGGAATACGCAATCCGCAAGCCTTGATTGCATCGAAGGCTGCATAAGTAATAATATCATTAAAAGCCAAAATAGCATCCGGACGGTCTTCGCGCCTTAGCAACTCCAATGTACACTCACGGGCTACATCATAGTCAATCTTGTCACAAACCACCAAAGACCTGTCAATCGCAATCCTGTTCTCTCTCAAAGCTTCCAGATAGCCATGCTTGCGGCGGCGGACCATATCCAGATGATTGGGACCTCCCACAAAGGCAATTCTCCGGGAACCCGACTCAATGAGGTGTTGCGTGGCTTCTTGGGCTGCTACATCTCCATTTCCCACCACACTGGAGAAAAGCTCCGGCAGACAGGTTCTGGCAAAAAACACCAGTGGTATTCCCATCTCATAGATTTCCTTGAAATGGCTGTAGTCAACAGTGTCTTGCGCTAAACAGGCAATAATGCCTTCCACGTGCATATTGATAAAGTTATCAATGGCCAACTCTTCACGGGCGTGGTCTTCATGAGAATTAGCACTGATTACGGAATAACCCTTTTTCAGAGCATAATCTTCTATTCCATCAAGGACAGCCGCATAATAATGAGTTACCAAATTAGGAACCACCACACCGATAATGCGGGGAGCTTCCTTGCGTAAACTCTGTGCAAAGGGATTAGGGCGGTAGTTCATCTCTTTGGCCAGCATCTGAACCTTCTGTTTCATTTCATCGCCTACCTCGTGAGAATTACGCAAGGCACGCGAAACAGTAGCAATGCTGACACCCAGACGGGCAGCCAAGTCTTTTAGCGATGTTCTTCTCTTGTTCATAATAAGTAGTCGATAATAAGTTGGATGGCCGTTGAGCGGCTTCTTTCTGCTAAGTACATTGCAAAATTAACAATTATATTTGGTTTATGCAAACGTTTACGTAAGATTTTTGCATTAAAATGATACAACATTAAATATTTCATCGTAATTTTGCACCCAGAAAATGAGTAATGAATAGTTGATAATAAGTTAGTTAGAAAACCAAAACCAAGATTGTTGTGAAACAGTCTTGGTTTTTCTTTTGTCCTGACTTTAAGGTCAAAGACCTTAATGACCCAATCTTCAAATATAGTACTCCGCCGAATCCACCAAGCCAGCTCTCAACGCATATTTGGTGGCTTCATGAACATTATTGACGCCCAATTTGCGAAAAATGTTTTTGCGATGAGTGTTCACCGTATGGAAACTGGAAATGCGCTTGTCTGCAATCTCCTTTGTCGTCATGCCCAAAGCAATGTCTTTTAGAATCTCAGTCTCGGTTTTCGTCAACTTTATATCATCATATAAAGATACCTGTGGTGAAAGCAGCAGTTCTGCCGTACGCTGACAGATATACCGCTGTCCACTCATGGCATAGCGAAGCGCCTCACGAATCTCATTCATCGGACTTTCTTTAAGAACGACGGAAAACTGATTGCTTGAAGCGACAATCTGCCTCACGAAATCCTGAGTAAGATCTTCACTGAAAAGGACCCAACGTACATTGGGGAAACGAAGATTGAAAATAAGCAGCTCGTCGGCATCGTTGAAATCAAAAAGAGTGTAGTCCAATACCACAACTGCATCTGGGCTTTCTTTTAAGGAAAGAATTAGCTCCGCCTTGTCTTCCACGTATTTGGTGTCGACATCATTCATCCCCAGGCATACAAACTGCATGCCTGCACGAGTGATATCCTGGCGGTCTGCTAATAGTATTGTTTGCATACGACTACACTTTATTACTATTTCTGGGATGCAAAAGTAAATAAAAAACTTTTCGCCAGCAAATAATTTCAAATAAAAAGCATTCTATCTTTTGCACAGGTTCGATTTTTGAAGAATTACGTATAATTCTCGATAAGGAAAACAATATTTTTTTAACAGAAACCTGAAAAAAAAGAATAAAAGTATAGATTTTGAACTTTTTTTTCTACTTTTGCCACAAATATGCGGACTATGACGGATATCCATTCCTGTGCCCAACTCATAGCCTATATTCAGCAGATTGGTTTTCTGCCCTTGCTAAACAGCGGAATATGGGGATTTGCTGCCGAAGACGTGGTAGCAGACGATTGCCGTTATGTGATTCTTCCTGACGGCGGATGGGACTGGCCCATGTGGAAATGGAAAGGGCCCGCAGTTACCGAGGGCGGCTTTATCTATGGCAAATTCTTCAATAAGAAGGCTGGTTTTATCACACGTGAATGGTGGTCTGATTTCTGCAACTACCGCAGAAGCCTGCATCCGGAACCTGAGGAAGGAACTATAGAAGACAGTATTCTTAACATCCTACGTGAGAACGGCAGCCTCATCACTCGTGAGTTACGTGCAGCCTGCGGGTTTACGGGACCTAAGATGCGCAGTAAGTTTGACGGCTATGTCACCCGTCTGCAGATGGCTTGCCGCATTGTCACCGAGGACTTCGTGTATCCCCGCGACCGCCACAATCACGAATACGGATGGGGATGGTCGCTGTTAACTACTCCCGAACAACTCTATGGAAAGGAATCCTGCCAATGTGAACGGACGCCAGAAGAATCCTACGAACGGCTACTGAACCATTTCAGAATCATTGTGCCGCAAGCTTCGGAGTCTCAGATCAAACAACTGATTGGATGAAAACATATTTGATAGGGATACTACAAAAAGCTACATCTAATAACAAATTATAATAACAATATGAAAAAGTCTTTGATTCTCGCCTTGTGCATGGCATTAAGCCTGCCTACCATGGCACAAGATTTCATTGCACATCCCTGGCAAGGGAAACGCGTTGCCTATTTGGGGGACTCGATTACCGACCCTCGTAACAAAGCCTCACAAATGAAATACTGGGGATGGTTGCAGGATTGGCTTGGCATCACACCCTACGTCTATGGAGTGAGCGGGCGACAGTGGAACGATGTAATCCGACAAGCTAATCAACTAAAGGAAGAGCATGGCGACAGCGTGGATGCCATCCTTATCTTCATGGGTACCAATGACTGGAACAACGGTGTTCCTCTAGGACAATGGTATCAGGTGACTTGTGACAGCGTGGAATATGCCCACGGTGGTTCAACTCGTCATTGGGAAACACGTCGCCACCGCACCCTAAACTTTGACGAGAGCACCTTCCGCGGAAGAATCAACACTGCCCTTGATTCCTTGAAACGCATGTATCCTGACAAACAGATTGTATTACTCACTCCCATCCATCGCGCACGATTCTATGCTAACGAGAAAAACTGGCAACCAACTGAAGATTTCGCCAACGACAAAGGTGACTTCGTGAGCGATTTCGTGAACTGTGTGAAGCAGGCTGGTAACATCTGGGCTGTACCTGTAATTGACTGGAATGCTACCAGCGGTCTCTTTCCCATGCACGAAGCAGACAACTATTTCGGGCACGATAAGGACAGACTTCATCCCAATGACAACGGACAAAAACGAATGGCACGCACACTTTATTATCAGCTGCTGGCTCTGCCTTGTACATTTTAGTCCGACAGTATAACAAAACAAAAAGAATCACAGTAGGATTGCACTTACTGTGATTCTTTTTTATAATAGACATCTAAAACTATTCAACGACTGTAGCTTTTAGAATACGGATGTCATCCAAAGGACGGGCATTCTCATCCGTTGCAACACGCTGAATCTTATCCACGACATCTTTACCATCTATAACTTCTCCGAAGACGGTGTACTGCCCATCGAGATGAGGAGTTCCGCCGTATTTCTTATAAATCTCACGAGTTTCTGGCGACATTTGGATGCGGCCTTTCGTGTATTGATCGAGCCGCTCCTGCTGCTCATCAAGCATGTCGTCATTGAAACGGCGACCATAAACAATATAGAACTGACACATCGAAGATTCCATCTGCGGATTATTCTCATCACCCTCACGGGCGGCAGCTACTGCCCAACGGCGGTGAAGCAACTGCGGATAGCGTATTTCAGCGGGAATCTTATACTTTTCATAGAAACCATCGCCATATATTTTTCCAGGTTCAGCGTGGCGTGAAAGACTGTCACCCGTCTGAATCATGAAACTGAAGATAACACGATGGAAAAGCACCCCGTCGTAAAAACCTTCACGCACCAATTTCAGAAAATTATCACGATGAAGAGGCGTCTCGTTGTAGAGCGCTATCTTTATGGTGCCACTATCGGTTACCAGTTCGACGACAGGTCGTTGATCTTGAGCCTGGGCGCTCATAGCCAGTAGACAGAGTACCCAGACAACAAAAGTTTTTTTCATTTTAATATATTTCTCCCTCCTTGATTTCTTCCTTGGTGATTTTCTTTTTATCAAGAGAATACCAGCAATAGGCTATGTATGCCAGTACAAACGGAATAAGGAATGAAACGTAGAACATGGTACGCAAGGTAAACTCCGATGAACAACTGTTCTGGATAGTCAGAGAACTCTGCAAATCAGCGTTCGACGGATAATAAGATGTATTGTTCCATCCTACGATAAGCAACAATACTAAAACCGTGAGAACAGTTCCAATACCTGCAGGCCATATACCTTTTATATATGTCTTACTCCAGATGGTACGGCCAATTCCATAAAGTACGCCAACGACACCGATAAGGAAGATGATGAGCAGCGGCCACATCTCTATCAGATTGTTGAAGTACTTATAGGGTTCCATGAAGATTTCGCCATTCTCGGGATTAACAGCATAACCATCTTTCAACAATGTACGGATAACGAAAGCAAGGAAGAAGATGAGGAAAGCCACCGTATTTCCCACGAGACGAACGGACCCCCGGCTACGAATATCCTCATCGGCTACATTATTCATCACATAAAGAATACCAAGAACACGAGCCAGGAAGAGAACAGCGAAACCAAGTATCAAATTCCAAGGATCGAGCACTGCATCCAAACCGTTGGAAGCATTAGCCCAGCGGCTAATAATAGGCTGCATCTGATCCATCAGCGAAGCTTTCTCAATGAGAAAATTGGAACCGTTAAAGAAAGTGGCAACAGCTGTACCGATAAGGAACGGTCCGAGCACACCGTTGAGCACAAGGAAAGTGCGGAATGTCTTAGGGCCAAGAATATTACCGAGTTTATTCTGGAATTCATAACTCACAGCCTGTAGCACGAAGGTGAGCAAAATGAGCATCCACACCCAATAGGCACCACCGAAGCTGGTGCTGTAGAACAATGGGAAAGAGGCAAAGAATGCACCACCAAAAGTAACCAATGTGGTGAAGGTAATCTCCCATTTCCGGCCTGTAGAATTGAGAACCATACGCATTCCTTCAGGTGTACGACCCAGGGAAGCGATAAGGGAGTTCGCACCCTGAACGAACATCAAGAAGACAAGGAGAGCACCAAGCAGGGAAACGAGAAACCACCAATAATGTTGCAGAAATTCGTATGTCATAACTATTAATGCTAAATTCTTAATTCAAAATTCTTAATCACAACGTAGTGAGAACAATTCATAATTCTAAACTCTAAACTCATTCTCCCGGTCCACGCCTAATCTGCTTGAAGAGGATGTTGAGTTCCACAATGAGCATCGTCGTGAAAAGTGCGAGGAAGATAAAGAAAGTGAGTGCAACACTACCCGAAGGAATGTCACTGATAGAAGCAGAAACAGGCAGCATATCCTGGATTGTCCAAGGCTGACGACCAAATTCAGCGACAAGCCATCCGCTCTCTGAAGCAATATAAGCTAATGGTACGAGTACAATGCCCACCACATAATGCCATTTGGGCAGTTTTGCAAGGTCTTTTTTACGCCAGTCCATAAAGAGAACGACAGCAAAGAAAAGAATGAAGATGCACCCCAGTCCCACCATCAGGCGGAAAGCCCAGAAGTTGACAGGAATATAGGGAACCAGCTCAGCTTTATCCTTGATATAGCCATATCCGAAATATTTGAAATTATCCTTGATAATCTGTCCTTGCACGGCGGCAGTAGCCTCATCGCCTTTCGCCTTAGCCTGTCGGTAAGCAGCAAGAGCCATAATAGCTTTCTTGCCCATCGCTATCTTCTCGTCTGCCGAAGGTTCTACGGTTCCGTCTGGACGCGTATAGCCATTTAGCAGATCATTCACACCAGGCACAAATCCATGAGGATCACGCGTAGCCATAATAGAAAGGGCATAAGGCATGGCAATACGGAGCGGTGGTTCTTCTTCAACTGTAAAATCAGGCTGTTTGAATGGATTTACCCAGGCAACAGCCGTCAGACTTTGGTCAACGCCACCATTATAAAGTGCCTCCATAGCTGCCAGCTTCATAGGTTGTTTCTGCGCTACCTGTTCACCTGAGATATGACCGGTTGCTGCTGCCAGCACAGAGGCCACCAATCCAACTACAGCACCTATCCGCAGACTCTTCAAAGCCATCTTTGTCTCACGCTTTTTCATCAAGTACCAGCAACTCACCGCAACAACAAAAATAGCACCGATAATCCATGCCGAAATAACAGTATGGCAGAATTTAACGACAGCAAATGGCGACAAAGCCACATCGAAGAAAGACACCATCTCATTACGTACAGTATCCGCATTAAATTCACAGCCCACAGGACACTGCATCCAAGCATTGGCCACCAGAATCCACCATGCTGAAATCGTTGCACCCAGACCAGTCAACCACGTGGAAGCCAAATGGAAACCTTTGGAAACCTTATTCCAGCCAAAATACATTACCGCCACAAAAGTACTCTCCATAAAGAAGGCTACAATACCTTCGATAGCTAGTGGCGCACCAAAGATGTCACCCACAAACCAGGAATAGTTACTCCAGTTCGTACCGAATTCAAACTCCAGGATAATACCTGTAGCTACACCCATGGCGAAATTAATACCGAATAGTTTCTGCCAGAACTTGGCGGTTCGTTTCCAAAACTCATCTTTCGTACGGTAATAATAGGTCTCCATGATTCCCATGCATACAGCTAGTCCCAAGGTCAACGGAACAAAAAGCCAGTGATAGATAGCCGTCAAAGCGAACTGAGCTCTCGACCAATCAATCGTACTGGGATCTACAGCTAATAGTAAGTCGTTCATCATATCTAATAGGATTTTAAAATTATCATTTTCTGTTTATTCAAGACTGCGTTCCACGAACTCCGTGGTAACGAAATCAGCCTCCCCACCCTTTTCGGTATTCTGTTTGAGGAAATTGGGAAAGAAGAAAACTTTCAGGATAGCAAACATAATAAATAGTTTGATGCCAATAATCAGCCACAGGGTCTTACCCAGCGTCATCTGCCGGAATCCATCATAATAAAGATGAAATGCTTCATACCAAAAACCATGTTTCCCCATAAGCAAGTAGTTTAAGTGCGACAAATATATGAAATAATTTTTAAATTTGTCCCTTTTTTCCGTAAAAATATTAAATTTTAATTTATTAAAGGTTTCATGGAAGTATTTTCTTTGCCATTTCAAAATAAAAAAGATACTTTTGCATCTGAAAACTCATATAGTATACAAAAAATGAAGAAAAAGATATTGATACCACTGGTGGTTCTCGCACTGCTTCTTGTAGGAGGTGTGACCTGGCTTGCCTTACAGCTCAATGAACAAAAACAGGAAAATGCTGCCATGCAAGAACTCGCTGAACTAGACAAGAAGGAAATGGAAAGCGAATACGAGCAGTTCAGCCGTCAATATAGTGAATTGAAAACTCAAATCAACAACGATTCTATTCTAGCACAGCTAACCAAAGAGCAGCTCCGCACTCAGGAGCTCTTAAAGGAACTGAAGCAGGTCAAGGCTTCAGACGCCGCAGAAATTACCCGACTCAAGAAAGAATTGGCCACATGTAGAGCCGTCATCCGCAGCTACGTGTTGGAGATTGACTCCCTTAACAGACTCAATCAGAACCTTCAGGCAGAAAACCTGATGGTGAAAGGTCAGTTGGAGGAATCTACCAAGCAAATTGAATCATTGAATGCCAACAACGAAGACCTCTCTCAAAAAGTGGCCATAGCCTCACAGCTGGATGCCATCAATATTCAAATGCAGTTGCTAGACAAACGTGACAAACCAACCAAACGCGTAAGCAAGGCAAAGAATCTGCAAGTGGATTTCTCATTGGCTAAAAACGTAACTGCCCAAAACGGTATCCGACAGGTCTATGTGCGTATTACAACGCCCAATGGAAGTGTCCTTACCAATGGCGGCACTTTCCCCTATGAGAACAGGACCCTACAGTATTCCATGAAGAAACAAGTGGAATACACCGGCAAGGAAACGCCCATAACGACTTATTGGAACGTTAAAGAGTTCCTCAGCGACGGAAACTATCAAGTGAGTATCTTCTCCGACGGTAGTCTGATCGGCTCGAGAAGTTTTTCATTTAATTAATATATGAAAAAAATATTATCTATCTGTGTATTTGCAGCCTCTCTGATTCCTGCAGAGGCACAACAGATGCTCACACTAGACAGTTGCCGTGCCATGGCACTCCGCAACAACAAGCAAATGGGCATCTCAAAGCTAAAGCAAGACATTGCGCTCAACACACGCAAAGCATTACGGACCAAATATCTGCCTAAGGTTAGCGCCATAGGCGGCTATGAATTCGTTAGTAAGGAAATTTCACTTCTAAACAACGACCAGAAATCGGCCCTTAACAATATGGGCAGTAACTTGGTTGGCAACATCAGTCAGCAAGCATCTTCCTATATCACAAGTTTGGTGCAACAAGGCCTTATCACCATGGAACAGGCCCAGCAGTTTGGTCAGCTGATTAATCAATACGGATCTACCTACGGGCAGCAGGCTGCTACTGCGCTTAACGGCATTGGACAACACATTACAGATGCCTTTCGTACAGATAACCGAAACATGTTTGCAGTTTCAGTAATGGTACGTCAGCCAATCTTTATGGGAGGAGCCATAACTGCTGCAAACAAGATTGCCGACATCACAGAAGACATGATGGCCAATAGCGCAGAATCCACCTTACAGAATACACTTTACAGCATTGACCAGGCCTACTGGCAGGTTGTGAGCGTGCGCCAAAAAGAACGGCTAGCCAACAGCTATCTGGAGGTGGTGAAACAGTTAGATAGTGATGTGGAAAAAATGATTCGTGAAGGTGTGGCCACTCGTGCTGATGGACTGAAAGTAAAAGTAAAAGTCAATGAAGCCGAAATGAACGTCACACAGGCACAAGATGGTTTGGTTCTTTCCAAGATGCTACTCTGCCAACTCTGTGGTCTGCCTATAGACTCTGATATCACGCTTGCAGACGAAAACAAAGAGGATCTTACTATAACATCTACAGCAGTCGATGTTGAATTAAAGACCGCACTCGAGAACCGTCCGGAGTTGAAAATGCTTCAGAATACGGTTGACATAGCGCATCAGACCACCAAAGTGGTGCGTGCTGCTTATTTGCCGCATGTGGCACTTACAGGTGGTTATCTGGCCACTAATCCTAATCTCTATGACGGATTCCAGAAGAAGTTCGGCGGCGTATGGAACATCGGCGTGCTTATTCACGTGCCACTCTGGCATTGGATGGAAGGCGAATATAAGATACGTGCTACGAAAGCCGCTGCCTCGATGGCGAATCTGGAACTCACGGAAGCACAGGAAAAGATTGAGCTTCAGGTAACCCAGTGCAAGTTTAAGGTACGCGAAGCCAATAAAAAATTGGCTATGGCTTCCAAGAATGTAGAGAAGGCCGAAGAAAATCTACGTTGTGCCAATCTCGGTTTCCATGAGGGTGTGATGACAGCTACTGAAGTAATGGAAGCCCAAACGGCATGGGTTCAGGCTCAAAGCCAAAAAATAGATGCTCAAACCGATGTTCAGCTTAGTCAGGTTGGACTAAAGAAAGCACTTGGAATATTAAATTAAGAGAATCGCAATCATATAAATCGTAAATGCAAATTTCTATATAAAGATGTCAGCAAAACAACAACATAACAACATTCTTCTGGCCATCATTGGATTTGTGGCTGTAGTAGTCATCGTTGCCGTTATCGGTTTCTTTACCCTCGGCAGAACTCCTGATGATATTCAAGGTGAAGTAGAAGTAACAGAATACCGTGTCTCCAGTAAAGTTCCAGGACGTATCCTCGAACTCCGTGTAAAGGAGGGCGATTACGTGAAGGTCGGCGATACACTTGCCATTCTTGATGCACCTGAAGTGAGAGCAAAGGCGCAGCAGGCACGGAGTGCGGAAGACGCAGCTGCCGCTTTAAGTGCCAAAGCTCAAAATGGAGCCCGTCAACAGCAAATTCAGGGCGCATATCAACTTTGGCAACAAGCTAAGGCCGGGACAGAAATCGCCAAGAAGAGTTACGACCGTGTTCAACACCTCTTCGACGAAGGAGTGATGACTGCTCAGAAACGCGACGAAGTGTTTGCTCAGTACAAGGCAATGGAAGCACAGGAATTGGCAGCCAAGAGCCAGTATGACATGGCTGTTGCCGGTGCACGTCAGGAAGACAAGGCTGCCGCTCAGGCACAAGTGAACCGTGCACGGGGTGCTGTAGCTGAAGTCAGTTCCTATATTAATGAGACTGTGCAGACAGCGCAGATGGAGGGAGAAGTTACCAATGTCTATCCTAAGGTCGGTGAACTGGTAGGCACTGGATCCCCTATCATGTCAGTTGCTGTGATGAGCGACATGTGGGGTACATTCAATGTGCGTGAAGACCAGTTGAATGGCATGAAGGTGGGTGATGAGATCACAGCTTTCAGCCCTGCTTTCAACAAAAACTTCAAGCTGAAGATATACAACATCAAAGACCAAGGATCATTCGCCGTTTGGAAAGCCACAAAAACGACTGGACAATACGATCTCAAGACCTTTGAAGTTAAGGCTCGACCAACGGAAAAGTTTGAGGGACTTCGTCCGGGAATGTCGCTTATTATCAAAGATAAGTAATTGGTTGAAATTTGAAAGTTTAAGGTTGCTTGTAATTGGCATAAACCTAAAACATAGTTTTCATGAAACAGAAGGTCAGTGCGATCAGAAGGATTCTCAGGGTGGCGCAACGTGAATGCGGCATTCTGACGAGAACCCCTATTTACCTGTTTTGCATGATTATCTTCCCTATTTTCACCATCTTCTTTTTCACGTCGATGATGAATAGCGGACAACCACAGGAAATGCCTGTCGGTATTGTTGATTTGGACAACACTACAACAACTCGCTCACTTGTCCGGAAACTGGATGCTTTCCAGACTTCACGAGTAGTGGCTCACTACGCTACTCCCACAGAAGCCAGGCAAGCCATGCAGCAAAATAGAATCTACGCTTTCCTTTATATTCCAAAGGGAACCACCGATGACCTGCTGTCGTCACGCCAACCAAAGGTTTCTTACTATTACAGCAGTGTCTATTACACGGCAGGTGCTCTGCTTATGCGTGACTTGAAAACCATTACCACACTTGGTTCTGCTGCCGTAGGACAAGCTACCATGCAGGCTAAGGGCTATACTGATCAGCAGATACGGACTTTCCTGCAGCCCATTGCCGTGGATATTCATCCTGTGGGTAATCCCTGGATTAACTATAACGTATATCTCTCCACTTTTATCGTGCCGGGTATCATCTTACTTTTCGTCTTCCTGATCTCAGCCTATAGTATTGGAACCGAACTGAAGTTCCACCGCTCACAGGAACTGATGAAAATCGCCGGCAATGACATCTATGCTGCCATGCTTGGCAAATTCCTGCCACAGACACTAGTTTGGCTTGTCATTTTCTATGGCTACCTTTGGTATATTTTTGGTTATCTGGAGTTTCCGCATCCAGGAGGCACATGGCTCATCATGCTTTTAGGCTTGTTGGCTATTCTTTCATCAGAAGGGTTTGGCGTGTTTATCTTCGGTATCATGCCATCACTCCGAATGTCAATGAGTATTTGTTCTCTTTGGGGTGTACTTGGATTCTCCGCCTGCGGAGCTGCCTTCCCGATTTTTGCCATGGATGCGCCCATCACAGCATTGGCCCAACTATTTCCTTTGCGCCACTATTACATGATTTACCAGCTGAATATCTTTAATGGCTATCCTATGGAGATTGCGTGGTTCAACTATATGGCACTCGGAATCTTCATCTGTCTGCCATTGTTCGTTATGAAGTCTATACGTAAAGCAATGCTCGAATATGTATACATTCCTTAAACAGATTAACGAAGGTGTGCACGACATGTGCTACATCTGGGCAAAGGAGATGAAATCCGTTGTCCATGATGAGGGCGTATTGCTTTTCTTCATCGTAGTTCCCATTCTCTATCCTTTATTATATTCGTGGGTCTATAATAATGAGGTGGTCCGTGAAGTTCCAGTAGTGGTGGTTGATATGTCAAAAAGCCAGTTGTCTCGGCAATTTATCCGTCAATACGATGCGTCTCCAGATACAAAAGTAGCTTACAAATGTAATGACATGGAGGAAGCAAAAGATCTCGTAGAAAAGCAGATTGCCCACGGTATTCTTTACTTCCCCTCTGATTTTGAGACCAATGTCTTGCGAATGGAACAGTCGCATGTAAGCGTTTACTGCGATATGAGTCTGATGCTTACCTATAAAGCTATTTATTCGACTGCCACAGCCGTCTCTCAATCCATAAACTCAGAAATGCAAATCAAACTGAGTGGCAATTATACTAATCGTGAAGACGAGATAACCACGAAACCTCTTGCCGTAGAAGAAGTACAAATCTTCAATGCTACAGGCGGCTATGGCAACTTTATCATACCACCTGTTCTCATGCTTATCCTGCAACAGACACTTTTGCTTGGAATTGGACTGTCAGCAGGAACTGCGCGTGAAAACAACCGCTATAAAGATTTGGTTCCTATCTCCCGTCATTATAATGGCCTGTTCAGAATCGTAGGCGGCAAATCGCTTTGCTATTTCATGATTTACAGCGTCATGGCAGCCTATGTATGTCTGGTAGTACCAAGGATGTTCCATTATACATCTTTAGCCAATATCTGGGAACTTATCGGAGTGCTTGTGCCCTATCTGCTGGCTTGTATTTTCTTCGGAATGTTTGTCAGCTGCTTCGTTCGTTATCGCGAAAACGTGATACTATTGGTGGTGTTTACTTCCATACCATTGCTTTTCCTTACGGGTGTCAGCTGGCCGCAGAGTTCCATTCCCGGTGGATGGCAGGGAGTATCCTGGATCTTCCCCAGTACATTTGGAGCGCGTGCCTTTGTACGAATGAACATGATGGATGCTACACTTAGTGATGTCCGATTTGAATATCAGGCACTTTGGCTGCATGTTGTAATTTATTTCTTTGCCACCTGCATCGTATACCGCTATCAATTGCTCCATACCCGCCACCATGCGTTGGAGCGCCTCGAAGAGATGAAGAAGAAGGTGGCTACTGCCAAGACAAAGGCTACTGAATCGTAATTCACAAATAATAAAACCCACACTAAAATGAAAACTTACTTTTTTCGACTGTCAGTAATACTCCTGGCAATGTTGACGATGAATGCCTGTGAAAAGGGTTACACCGCCGAAGAAGAAACAAAAACCGGAAACGAGAGCAATGTAACGTTGCGAGTGAACAGCATTGAAATGGTTCCTTTTGAGAACACGACTATTTCAAGAGCATCCACTGAGATGAGTGAGCTATGTTCACGCCTTCAATTTGCTGTCTTTAAAGATGGTGAGAAAAAAAAGAACATCTCACAGCAAGCAGGCGATGCCGGTTTCGGGGAAGCCACCATTTCATTACCCGAAGGCGACTATCAGCTGGTAGTGATGGGGCACAGCTGCACTGGAACCGCGACCATTACTGACCTCGAGAAAATTACTTTCCCCAACAACAAAGTGACGGACACATTTTATTATTATGGTACCTTCACCGTAGGGAATGATTCAAAGATCGTAGAGCTAGACCTCAAGCGTGCCGTTGCTATGCTTCGTTTCAATCTTACACAACCTCTGGCAGAAAACATCAAACAACTGAAATTCCTCTATACGGGTGGTTCCAGTACTTTCAGCGCCATTACAGGCTTTGGCTCCGTGAATTCCCGCCAGACGGAAATCCGCGATGTTGCCAGTGGACAAAAGGTTTTCGAAGTATATACTTTCCCACATGCCCAGGAGGGCAAACTGAAAGTGACTATCACAGCACTTGATGCCAACGGTACTGAGGTTGCTGAAACTGTGATGGAGGAAATTCCCGTTGAGGTTAATAAGATATCGGTTTACAACGGAGTGCTTTTCGATGATACCACAAACAGTTCGTCGCCCTCCATCAAAGTGAAAGGCGACGGCGATTGGGATGGAACCATCAATGTGAATTAATTAGCTGTGAGTCTCCACAATCTTCGTGGCAGGCTTCTCTTTGTTACGGCGATTTACCACGGTAACCACCGCCTGTGCTAAATTGAGGAAAGCCATACCCGTCATGGTATCGTTGAGAGCGGCAGGTTCTCCCTTGTCGCCACTGTCGCAGATGCTCTGCACTAAGGGAATCTGAGCCAGAAGAGGTACATTCAGCTCCTTTGCCAGATTCTTACAGCCTTCCTTTCCGAAAATATAGTACTTGTTCTCTGGCAGTTCGGCGGGAGTAAACCATGCCATATTCTCTATCAAACCGAGGATAGGCACGTTCACCTTTTCATTCTGATACATATCCACTCCCTTGCGAGCATCGGCAAGTGCCACTTCCTGCGGAGTAGAAACAATCACGGCTCCCGTAATGGCCAGCGTCTGCAGCAATGTCAGATGAATGTCGCTAGTTCCCGGAGGTGTATCCAAAATAAAGTAGTCCAAATCTCCCCAATCAGCATCGGCAATAAGTTGTTTCAAGGCATTCGATGCCATACCGCCACGCCAAAGGGTAGCCGTTTCAGGATTCACAAAGAAACCGATGGAAAGCAGTTTGATACCATACTTCTCAATCGGTTCTATCAAATCACGGCCATCTACATGAACGGCATATGGTCTGGCGTCTTCTACCTGGAACATCTTGGGTACAGAAGGGCCAAAGATATCAGCATCGAGCAAACCCACCTTGTAACCCAGGCGAGCGAGGGCAATGGCAAGATTAGCGGCAACCGTACTCTTTCCCACTCCACCTTTACCAGAACTTACCGCAATGATATTCTTCACACCCGGCAGCATATGTCCTGCTTCAGGCCGTGGTTTCGACTTGAATTCCGTCACGATTTCCACTTCCACGTCTTTCGACACATGATAGTGTATGGCAGCCTCAGCAGCCTTCACGGTGGATTTCAAGAAGGGGTCCGTATCGCGTGGGAATTCCAGTATCACCTTCACTTTCATTCCGTTAATAGCCGGTTGGTCAGCTACCATCCCGCTTTCCACGAGATTTTTCTTTGTGCCTGGATACATTACAGTAGCCAGCGCATCCATAATCAGTTTAGGATAGAGTGTCATCTTTATTTGTTTTGCATGCAAAATTACAAAAACTATTCCACATCTGCAAATTTGCTTCCGATAGTTTAAATGATTCATTAAAAAGGGGCTTTGTTTCTATGGCATTCTTACGTTGCTTAAATGGCATTCTTACGTTGCTTAAATGGCATTCTTACATTGCTTCCACGGCATTTAAACAACGGCAGGTTTTCATCCCTCTATTTTGCCTTACTGATGACAGGAAGAAAATTTGGAGGAATGGAAAAAAGAGTTTATCTTTGTAGCCATGAAAAGAACTGTTCTGACTACCCTGCTATTGTGGAGCTTGGTTTTTCTGATGCAAACTCAGGCTCAACAGACCATTCAAGGTTTCCCCCAGAAATGGGTTGCTAAAACTGTTGTTTCCAAGGAAGAAGTTCAAAGAGCAGGATTGGAAAACTGCTTCACTGCAGAACCACTGAACGATTCAACTTTCAAGCGCATGCAAGGAAAGTCATGGAAAAAGGGATGTACGCTTCAGCGCAGTTCGCTGCGATATCTCAAAATACTCCATTGGAATGCGGAAGGTAAGACGCAGTTGGGCGAAATGATAGTCAACACAAAGATAGCCAACCGTGTGCTGCGCATCTTCCGAAAACTCTATGAGGCAAACTATCGCATTGAGAGAATGGTGCTCATTGACGATTACAATGGTAACGATATCCGCTCAATGGAAGACAACAACACCTCAGCATTCAACTATCGTACCATCGAAGGACGCAAAACGCTCTCCAAACATGCCCAAGGGCTGGCTATCGACTTAAATACCAGATATAATCCCTATGTAACCCGTCGAGGTGTTTCTCCTTCAAACGGGAAAGCCTATGCCTACCGCCGCAACACCAGAAACGACATACCCTACAAGATAGATCATCAGGATTTAGCCTATAAACTCTTCATAGCTGAAGGATTCTCCTGGGGCGGTGACTGGCGTTATTCCAAAGACTATCAGCATTTTGAATTTAAATAAGCCTAAAATCCGCAACTATCATCCAATACACGATTAAGGGTAGATTTATGAGTCGTTAGTAGCAGCTTTCAGTAAAAAGCAACAGCACAACATCAATATGTAGCCACCATCCCCTTACCCCAC